>Ga0310786_10000047_pt1 | contig 190891 bp, 167 predicted proteins | sample AusTroGonzalo_MG_FD_203881 | JGI IMG/M metagenome (GOLD analysis project Ga0310786, IMG submission 203881) | Bovine rumen microbial communities from tropical cattle in Woodstock, Queensland, Australia - Gonzalo_03 (v2) (version 2) | ecosystem: Host-associated > Mammals > Digestive system >... | reverse complement strand
TTCCATCCGTGACGGCAAGATGCTCATCCCGGTGTCGTCGGCCAAAAAACGCGCTTTCCAGGGTTTCGTGTACGACGAAAGCGCCACCGGCAAAACCACCTTCATGGAACCGGCCGAGGTAGTGGCCCTGCAAAACGAGATAGCCGAACTCCACTTTGCCGAAACCCGGGAAATTGCCCGCATCCTGTACCAGTTCGCCGAGTTCCTGCGCCCCTATGTGCCAGAGCTCATCTCCGGCGCCACCCTCCTGGGAGAACTGGATTTCATTATGGCCAAGGCTCACGTAGCCCTGGACTACCGCGCCGGAATGCCCGTCCTTTCCACCGATGGGACTCTCCGGCTAAGAAAAGCCCGTCACCCCCTGCTGGAAAAGAGCCTTCGCCGCGAAAAGAAGGAGATGGTTCCCCTTACCGTTACGCTTACCCCCGAAAAACGCCTGCTGCTCATTTCGGGCCCCAATGCCGGCGGCAAGAGCGTTTGCCTCAAGACGGTGGGCCTGCTGCAGTACATGTTCCAGTGGGGCATGCCCATACCCACATCGGAAACATCGGAACTTCCGGTCTTCGATCGCATCATGGTCTCTATCGGCGACGACCAATCCCTGGAAAACGACCTTTCCACCTACAGCTCCTTCCTCTCCGACATGAAGGCCATGCTCGCTGCCGCCGACGGGCGAACCATGGTGCTCATCGACGAATTTGGATCGGGCACGGAACCTGCCGCGGGTGGGGCCATCGCCGAAGCCATCCTGCACCGGCTGGACACCTGCGGCGCCTATGGCGTCATTACCACGCACTACACCAACCTGAAACTCTATGCATCGGCCAGCGACACCGGTGTGGTGAACGGGGCCATGCAGTTCGATGCCGCCACCGTAGCCCCGCTTTTTGTGCTGGAACAGGGGCTCCCGGGCTCTTCCTTCGCCTTTGAACTTGCCCGCAAAATGGGTATGCCCGAAGAAATTGTGCACGACGCCGAACAACGTGCCGGAGAGCAGTTTGTGGGCATTGAGCGAAACCTTCGAAAAATTGCCCGCAGCCGCAGGCAGCTGGACGAGAAACTAACGAAAATTCGCGCCACCGACAAAACCCTGGAAGGCCTTACCAACCGTTACGAGCAAGAGCTGGAGGATATTCGTCAAATGCGCCAGCGCATCCTGGAAGAGGCCCGCGCCGAGGCCGAAAAAATCATTCGCGGGGCCAACAGGCAGGTAGAATCGACCATTCGCACCATCCGGGAATCGCAGGCCGACAAGGAAGAAACCAAGGAGGCTCGCGCCCAGCTTCAGGGATTCCTGGGGGCCCTGGCCGAGGAACGGGGCCGAAGGGATGCCTATATTGACCGAAAACTGCAAACCGTAAAGGAGCGCAAAGAGCGCGAAAAAGCGCGCAAAGTAAAACGCGCCGACGGGCAAACCTTGAGGCAAATGGAGGAGGCCGAGGCCCAGGCGCGCGCAATGGCGGCCTTCCGCAGCGCCCCGCTTAAAGTGGGGGAGAAAGTGCGCATCAAAGATAACGGCATGGTGGGAGAAGTGGCCAAGGTGAGCACCAAAGCCGTTAGCGTCATTGTGGGCAATATTACCACTAAACTACCCCTGGACCGCGTAGAGCGCATTACCTCCGGGGAATTTAAGGCCGCCGTCAAGGCACCCGCCGAAAAACCGCGCCAGGTATACGACGCCGCCATTAAGGAACGAAAGGCCCAGTTCAAGCTGGAGCTGGATGTTCGCGGCGAGCGAGTAACCGATGCATTGGAGATTGTAATGAAATATATAGACGATGCCATCATGCTGGGTGTTCCCTCGGTGCGAATTTTGCATGGGAAGGGAACCGGCGCCCTGCGGGAAGAAATTCAGAAGTACGTGCGCACCGTTCCGGGCGTTGTCTCGGCCGGGGACGAACATGTGCAGTTTGGCGGGTCGGGCGTAACTGTTGTTAAGTTTGAAGCATGAACGTTCTTAGAACCAGCAAAATAGGGCAAATGGGAGAGCAAATGGCCTGTGATTTCCTGGCCTCGCGCGGCCATCGTGTCCTGGACCGCAACTGGCGGGCAGGGCACCTGGAACTGGACATTGTGACAGAAGCCCCCGACGGCGTGCACTTCGTGGAAGTGAAAGCCCGCACCGCCCCGGTAACCACCACCATCCTGGATCAGGTGAATACCGTAAAACAAAAACGCATTAGCGCCGCTGCGCTAAACTACCTCAATAAGAATAACCTGAATGGCCAGGAGGTCTTCTTTGACATTGTTTCCGTCCTGTTCGACGGCCCGCAAACCTTTGTCCATTATTACCCCCAGGCCTGGATTCCCATGTACGTATAACCCGCTATGAACCAACACCGATACTGCGTTATAATGGCCGACGGCGCCGGGTCGCCGGGCCAGCTGCTTGCCACCTGGAGCCGTTTCAGGCCCATCTTCGCCCCAGACCACATGCTGGTGGTTACGCTGGCCCCGTTTGCCGCCCAGGCCCGGCAGCTCCTGCCAGAGCTTCTGCCCCAGAACCTGCTGGTAGAGCCTTTCGCCCGCAAAACAGCCCCATGCATGGCCTATGCCACCTACACCCTTCTTCGGCGGGACCCCGAAGCCGTCATGGTGGCCACCCCCTGGGACCTTGTCATTAGGGACGAATACCTTTTTGCCCGCACCGTTGTAGATGCCATGGAGTACGTAGAGCAAAACGACGTTCTCATGACCCTGGGTATCGTGCCCAAGAATCCGGATGTAAATTTTGGTTACATTCAGGTTAAAGAAGGCCGGAACGCCCACCTCATGGCCGGCCCGCTGCAGGTAAAAACCTTCACCGAAAAACCCTCGGCCGAACTGGCCGAAGTCTTCATCCGCACCGGAGAGTTCTTCTGGAACAGCGGTATCTTTATCTGGAAGGCCGGCACCATTCGGGAACAAATGGAAAAGTATATCCCGGAAGTCACCGAACTTTTCCGGGGCTGGGAGGAACATATTCAGGATGCCGCATGGGTAGAGCGCGCCTACTCCGAGTGCCCCAAGGTCTCTCTGGACTACGGCGTCATGGAACACACAGACCGCGCCTGGCTGTTCCCCGCCCGCTTTGGCTGGGCCGACATAGACCGTCTGTAAGCCCATCCCCATAAATGGGGATTTTTCCTTTGGCGGAAAATCTGTATCTTTGCAGGGATTAGAGGTATCTGTATGAAACGAATAGCCCTGCTACTGCTATTGTTTTTGAGTTGGCTGCCGCTTTCCGCGGCAGTCCCTGTGAAACTGGGGGGCAGGGTACTGGATGCCACAACCAAAGAACCGGTTCCGGGAGCCGTGGTGCAACTGGACGAACATTATCTTTGGGCGGTCACAGATACCAAAGGCGCTTTCCTCCTGGACCAGGCCCAGCCCGGTCGGTATACCCTTAAGATTACCTGTCTGGGATATGTTACGGAAGTGCGCAACCTGGAGCTCAGGAAAGACCTTCCCAGCATTACCATCCATCTGTACCAGGAATCCCTGGCCCTTAAAGAAGTGGTGGTTACCGCCGAAAAATCCAAAGACAACATTAACACCACCCAAAAGATTGGCCGCACCGCCCTGGACCACTTGCAAATGAACGGCATGGACGGTGTGCTGGCGTTGCTCCCCGGGGGTAAAACCGTGAACCCAGACCTCACCCAGAACAACGTCATCGCCCTGCGCGCGGGCGGCTCGTCGGTGGGCAATGCCGCGTTTAGCACGGCCGTGGAAATCAACGGCGTACGCATGGGCGACAACGCCAATTTCGGCGGCCTGGCCGGTGTGGGTACCCGCAGTCTTTCCGTAGAAAACATAGAATCCATAGAGGTTGTAACCGGTGTTCCTTCGGCCGAATACGGAGACCTGGGCAGCGGTATGGTGCGGGTAAATACTAAAAAGGGCCGCACGCCGCTCAGCATTGTGATGTCTGTGAACCCCCGCACCTACGAAGTGTCGGCGGCAAAAGGTTTCGAGATAGGCAGCGGCGTTCTGAACATAGGCGCCGAATGGGCCCGGGCCACCAAAAAGCTCACTTCTCCCTATGAGTCCTATACCCGCAGGGGCTTTACGCTGGACTACACCCACACCTTTGCCAAGGTACTAAGGCTGGAAGCCGGCATCAACGGCAATATCGGCGGCATGAACTCGGAGAGCGACCCAGACGCTTTCTCCAACCAGTACACTCAGGAGTGCGACAACCTGCTCACACCGCACCTCAAACTGGTGTGGCTCCTTAACAAGAGCTGGGTTACCAATCTCACGCTGGACGGCTCGGTGTATTACCACGACACCCGCAGCCACTTCCACGCCTACCATTCCTGGGGCTCCATGCAGCCCGCCGTGCACGCCCAGGAAAAAGGATATTGGATGGCCACTATGCTTCCCGCCGGGACTTATTACTCAGACCAAATTATCGATTCCGAGGAACTGGACTACGCCGCGTCCCTTAAATACAACTGGCTGCGGCACTGGGGAAAGACAAAAAACACCATCAAGGCGGGCATTCAGTGGAAAGCCGACGGCAACGTGGGAAAAGGGGAGTGGTATGAAGACCCCTCCCTGGCCGACAACGGTTATCGTCCGCGCCCTTACTCAGACTACCCCTATCTTCACACGCTGGCCCTTTTCGCCGAGGAAAATCTTACCGTTCCCATCGGCAAAACCTCCCTTAACCTCATGGCCGGCCTGCGCTGGGAAAACGCCTTTGTGAAAGGGACTGCCTACAATAACCTGAGCATTCTCTCGCCCCGCCTTAACGCCCGGTGGAATCTGAGCAAGAAAGTGGCCATAAGAGGCGGCTGGGGCATTACCGGCAAGCTTCCTTCCTTCTATATCCTGTATCCCCGGCAGGAGTACCGGGACATTCAAACCTTCGGCTACAGCTACGGCGGCAGTAGCGCCTACGTCTACTACACCATGCCCTATACCATGGAGTACAACCCATCCCTCCGCTGGCAGCGCCATCATAACGCCGAGCTGGGGCTGGATGCCAGTTTTCTGGGTACAAAAGTGTCGCTGGTAGGCTTTTACAACCTAACCAAAGACCCCTATCAGCTGGGTACCGTCTATGAGCCCTATTCCTACAATGTGGCCGGCCTGCCAGACGGTTTCGTTATGCCGGAAAACCCGCAGATGAAGCTGGACAACCAAACCGGAGAGGTGTATTTCAAGGACGCCGACGGCTATTATGTACCCGGCGTCATTAAGGTCACCGACCAAACTTTTGCCGCATCGCGCCGGCAGGAAAACGGGGCCGATGTTCACCGCTACGGCGTAGAACTCACCATAGACTTCCCGGAAATAAAACCCATTGGCACCACCCTGCGCCTGGATGCCGCCTGGAACCACACGGAGTATAGTTCCAACATCCCTGTGAGCTACTATCCAAGCGGCCTTTCCCACACTACGCTTCCCAACCGCTCCTATCAGTATGTAGGTATCTATGAAGGCGGTACCACGGTTTACAACGGCCGCCGCACCGACAATCTGGACGCCAACCTTACCACTATTACGCACATCCCCCGGGCCCGCCTGGTGGTGACTTTCCGGCTGGAAGCTTCCCTCCTTCGCAATGCCCAGTATACCTCCAACCGGGCTTTTACGGTAGACGGCGCCGGCAATACGCCCACGGGAGGCAATATCTACGACGGCCAATCCTTCACCGCCGTGTATCCCGTCTCCTACATGGATCTTAGCGGGCAGGTACATCCCTGGACGGAAGCATCGGCCAAAGATCCCTCGCTCACAAGGCTCATCCTGCGCTCGGGGAACATGTACACCTTCGCCCCCGACGGATACAGCCCCTACATGAGCGCCAACTTCAGTGTTACCAAAGAGATAGGGCGTCATGTATCCCTTTCCTTCTTTGCCAACAACTTTACCAACGCCCGCCGCTTTGTTACCAGCCGTGCCACCGGCCAAAGCGCCATTTTTACCCCGGACTTTTATTACGGACTCACATGCAGAATAAAATTATAATATGGCTGGCGGCGTGCTGCCTGGCGGTCACAGGCTGCATGAGTATGCAGGACCCCTACGAGAAGGGCCTGCACACCCTTACTGTCCAGGGGGTGTACCCGGAAGGCTATCAGGCAAGCGCCCAGGCCACCGTTACCATAGAGAACATTTCCTCGGGCGTCACTTATCGCATAGAAGAAGTGAGCGGCGGTGCCGTGAGCACCCGTCTCCAGAGCGGCATTTACCGTGTCATGATGCACGACCAATTGGGCGCGCATGTTTTTAACGGCCTTCAAGACCGTGTGGTGGTGGAAAGCGAAGATGTGTCGCTCTCCTTGCCGCTAACCCATTCCCAAACCGGCACCATCGTTATAAAAGAACTGTATTGCGGCGGCTGCCCCAAGGATCCGGAAGAAGGCACCTACCAAAGCGACCAATACCTTATCCTGCACAACAACGATCCTTTGGTGCAGTACCTGGACGGCCTGTGTCTAGCTACGCTTTCCCCGTACAACAGCAATGCCGCCAACCATTGGCGGGACGCCCAGGGAAACCTGCCCGAATTCCTGCCCCTGGTACAGGCTGTTTGGAAGGTGGGCGGCACCGGAAACTCTTTCCCGCTGCAGCCCGGCGAAGACGCCGTTATTTGCCTCAGGGGAGCTATTGACCATACCGCTCAGTATCCGCTGTCGGTGAACCTGAACAAACCCGGCTATTTTGTTTGCTACAACCCGGTGTATTTTGCCAACCCCATTTACCATCCGGCTCCCGGCGACCAAATCCGGGAAGACCATTACCTGGAAGTGGTCATCAAAACGGGGAAGGCCAATGCCTATACCGTCTCTGTGAATTCTCCCGCCCTGGTCATTTTCCGCCCGGAGGGAATGGACATCCACTCTTACGTGCTTCTTCCGTCCAGTATTCGTCAGGAACCCGGCGCCTCCGACCAAATGGTGGTCATTCCCCCCGATTGGGTAATGGATGGCCTGGAGGTCTTCAACGGCGCCTCCTCCGACAACCATAAGCGGCTCCCGGCTAATGTAGATGCCGGTTACGTGAGCCTGATCCAAACCTTCAAGTGCCGCACCCTCATGCGCAGAACCAGCGAGGAGGAGTCGGCGGCAAGAGGCTACGAAGTATTGCAGGATACCAACAATTCAAGCGAAGATTTCTATGAACGTCAAGTGCAGTCTCTCCATAATTAGGGCCCTGGCCCTTATGGGGGCTGCGCTTATCCCGCAGCTCCTCCAAGCCCAGGAGGTATACGACTGGGAAGCCTGGCGTGCGGGCCGAAACCCCGCTGGGCTGGTGGCCTCTTCGGCTCCCCGCCACATTACGCAAGGTCATTTCACCGACGCCCAGGCACTGCTTTACGGCAGCTACACCAGCGGCAGTTTTCACAGCCTGTCACAGGCCGATGAGCTTTGGGGCGTGGGGGCATCGGCCAGTGCCCAGTCCTATTACCCCAACCTGCTTCTGCTGGGGCACTTCTCTTTTGACCAGGAAACCGGTAACAATATGATGGGCTCCATGTTCACCACGCCCGGCTACTATCCGCTGGATGTGCTGGAGTTCACTCCGGGCAAAAAAACGCGGCAAACCTATGGCGTTGGCGGTGGCTTTGCCTGGCGCAACCGCAGCCGCTTCATTCCGGCGGCCACCGTGCGTTTCCAGGGCGTGAACTATGCCAAGCGCAAGGACCTTCGGCACACTACTTATCGGCAGGAAGTAGAGGCTGTTCCGTCCCTGCTGTACGATGGCGGCTCCTTCCGTGTAGGCGCTTCATACCTTTTCCTCAAGACGTCGGAATACATCAAGGCCGAGCAAATTGGATCGGCCACCGCCGAAAGCTACTACGTTTTCCTGGACAAAGGCCTCCGGTACGGCGTACAGCAGGAATGGAGCGGCAGCGGCGTTCATCTGTCCGAGCCCGGCGTAGACCGTTTCCCCGTGAAGGAAGTCTCCCATGGCGCCTCCCTGCAGGCCGAAGTAGGGAACTGGCTGTATGCCGATGCCGAATATTCCAGAACCCTTGGTGAAGCCGGAGAAAAAGGGCACACCTGGTTCCGTTTCCCGGGGCACAAGGTAGCCGCCTCCCTGCAAGGAACCCTGCATGGAGCTGGGGCCGTACAGGTTTTCAGGCTGGAATATCAATGGATGGCGCAGCGCACCCACGAAACCGTCATAGAGAAAGTAAGCAGCGGCGGCGTGGTCGTTCCGGCCGAGCATGGCAGTAACTGCGTTTTCCAGCGCCGTTATACAAGCGTGACTCCTTCCTGGCGCATCTATTACCCGGATGGTCTGGAAGTGGGCGTGTGGGGCAGCCTCCTGCAGGAAGAAATGCTGTGCTCTATCATTTACCCCTACAAATACGCCGAATCCTCCACACTGTACTATGTGGGCGCAGACCTTAAAGCCGGGCTGGGCCCCCTTGAGATGGAGGCAGGCCTGGAGCTGGCCGGGAAAGTGGGCAGCCACGAGCGTGAGACCCTCATCGAAGACCCTTCCATGGTCCCCGACACCCTTCCCGTTCAGCTTTATGCCTGGCGGCTCGCCGAAGACGAACTGTACGATGTTACACGCATGCAAGTGCGCGTGTGCCTGCGTTACCCTTTTACATTGGCGGGAAAATACCATCTGTTTGCCCAGGCCGCCTGCACCTTTACAGAAGCATTCGGCGTGCAGCTGCTTCCCGGCGACCACCGCCAGCAAACCATCCTTACCCTTGGATACAACTTTTAAACCCTATGTAATATGAAAAAGTTAATGATTCTCGCAATGACTGCCCTGGCAGTCCTCCTGGTTTCCTGCAACAAAGAGGAACCCACTCAACCCGAAGGTCCCGGCACCGACCCCGCAGAAAAAGACCTGGTGGAAAACCTTGAAGAAGGTTACATTACCTACTTCGATGCCAAGTACACCGTGGCCAAGATGGATGACGGCAAGTGGTGGATGACCCAGAACCTGCGTCTTGTCCCCGAAGGCATTACCGTGTCGGATGACCTTAAGGCAGTTACCGCTGGTGTGTTCTATCCGCTGGCCATCAAAGAAGACCAGACCGCCGCAGAATTCACCAAAGATGAAGCTGTTATTGAGGCCAACGGTTATCTGTATCAGGCCGAGGTAGCTCTGGGCCTCAAGGTAGGTGACCTTACTACCGTAGAGCAGGCCGAAGCCCTGAAGGGCGCCCAGGGTCTTTGCCCGGAAGGCTGGCACGTTCCTACCATTGAGGACATCGTGGGCCTGGTGGGTAAGGCTGTGAGCCCCATCGAGACCAACCCCGAGGCTCCGTACTATGATGGCACCAATGGCTCTATTGCCCTGCTCAACGCCGACGGCTTTAACATGGACGCTTTTGGCGCTATTTCCATCCAGGACAACACCAAGACCGAAGGAACGTTTATGGGCTGGGCAAAGGGCTTCCCCGCCAAGCTGTCCAGCGGTATGTTCTGCGGCTCTTCCTATGCCGGTGTTACCTACAACACTAAAGACGATCCCACTTCCGGCGTGAAGAACCTCCAGTTCTTTGGCTTCATGCCCATGACCAACAAGGCTTCTGAGGATCAGTACACCTGCAATGGTTCCAAGGTAAGCTACCGCATTGCCGGTCCTCTGCGCTGCGTTCGCAATGAGTAGAAAAAAGTGGCTTTTAACCCTTGCTCTTGGCCTGTGTCTCCTTCCCGGGGCACAGGCCGACGAGGGTATGTGGCTCATCCAGAGCCTGAACAAGGCACTGGAGAAAAACATGAAAGCCAGGGGCCTCAAGCTGGACGCCCGCGAAATCTACAATGAGCAGGCGGGCGGCCTGTCAGACGCCGTGGTATCGCTGGGCTTTTACTGCACCGGCAGCATGATCTCGGACCAGGGCCTCATGATTACCAACCACCACTGCGCTTTCTCGGACGTGGCGGGCATTTCCACCCCGGAGCACAATTACCTGGAAGAAGGTTTCTGGGCCACCTCCCGGGACCGCGAGGTTCCCATCAAGGGAACGGCCGTCTATTTCCTTCGCAAAGTACTGGACGTAACCGACGAAGCCCAGGCCCTCAAGGCCGAACTGCAGGCTTCCGGTAAGCCCTTCGGCTTCAGGCGGCTTTCTTCCATCCTGGAACGAAAGTACGGGGAAGGCACCAATATGGAGGTGTACACGTCCTCTATCTGGGGCGGGGAACAATATTACCTGTGTTTCTTTGACAAGTACCCGGACGTTCGCCTGGTGGCGGCCCCGCCCGTAACGGTGGCCTCTTTTGGCGGCGACGAAGACAACTGGGAATGGCCCCAACACAAGGCCGATTTCGCCATTTACCGCGTGTACGACCACGACGGACAGCCCCTCAGGCCCCGCCAGCGTCTGAAAATTAGCACGCAGGGGTACAAGGAGGGAGATTTCACCATGGTATTAGGCTATCCCGGCCGCACCGACCGTTATTCGTCGGCCGCCGAGATGCAGCACCACCTAACTGTCACAGATCCCGTCTCCAACCGGTTGCGGGCCCACCAGATGGAGATTATTCGCAAATGGATGGACCGGGATTCCACGGTACGCGCCAAGTACGCCAACCACTTCTTTAGCCTTAGCAATGTGGCCGAGATGAAGATAGGGGAGGAGCGCTGCATGCGACGCTTCGACGTTATTGGGCGGCGCAGGGCCTGGGAAAACAGCTACATGCGTCCCAAACCGGACTATGCCGCCTTGCTGGACCAGCTGGACGCCGAGTACCAAGGCGTGGCGCACATGGAGCAGCAAAAGACCTACTACCGCGAAACTCTGGTGCGCGGCCTCACCATTACCCGTACGCTGCTTCGCATGGGCAGCGCAGGGAAAGACCTCTCCAGGCAGCGCGAAGCGCTTCTGGCCGGCCTGGCCGAGACCGACCCCCGCGTAGAGAAAGAGCTGCTGGCCTACTCCCTGGAGGAGTTCCTCACCCACATGGACAGCGTTTTTCTGAAGCCTATCCACAAGGAGCTGCTTTCCAGGTTCGGCACCAACTGGGACGCCATGGCCCAGTGGATGTGGGAGCATTCCTGCGTAGCGCTAGCCGGAGAGGTTCCCGACAGCGAGCTGGTTGCCCGCTATCAGGGCCCCGACGTGCAGCTGGATCCCATTTACCGCTTTGTGCGGGAGCTCAGCATGGCCGAGCTTAACAAGGCTCAGCCTCACGTGGGAGACCAGCTGGAAATGCGCCGCTCGTATGCCCGGGCCCGTTACCACACGCTCAAGGCGCACGGCATTCCCCAATATCCCGATGCCAACTCCACCATGCGCCTCACCTATGGCAGGGTGTGCAGTTATGTGCCCTGGGACGGGGTGCATGCCCACTGGCAAAGTACGGCCCGCGGCCTGCGGGAGAAGTACAGCCCGCATAATCACGACTTCCATTACCCCGATGCCTTTAGGGACGTGCTGCCCCCGGACAACTATCCCGTGAACTTTATCACCGACATGGACATTACGGGAGGCAATTCCGGCTCTCCGGTCCTGAACGCCCGCGGGGAACTCATCGGCCTGGCCTTCGACGGCAACAAGGAATCCCTGGCCAGCGACTACGAGGCCGTGGCCGGCTATAACATGTGCGTGTGCGTGGATATTAGATATGTACTGTGGGTGCTGGACAAGTATGCCCACCTGGACTACCTGCTGGCCGAAATGAACGGTTGAAAAACCTGTTCATAAGTTTTGGAAAATCAAATATTTATCCGTATCTTTGCGGTCCGCAAAAACTATGCGGGCCGCTTATTTTGCGGCTAAAACATTATTAAACAATTAATTAACAAACACCAATGCCTGGTTTAATTGGAAAAAAAGTCGGAATGATTTCCGTCTTCGGTGCCGACGGTAAGAATATACCGTGCACCGTCGTTGAGGCTGGTCCGTGTGTTGTCACGCAGGTTCGCACTGTAGAAACCGATGGTTATGCAGCCATTCAGCTTGCCTATGACGAAAAGAAAGAAACGCGCACCAGTAAGGCTCTTAAGGGCCATTTCGAGAAGGCTGGAACTACTCCCAAGAAGAAACTCGTAGAATTCGAGGCCGACTTCGCAGGAGAGCTCAAGCTGGGAGACACCCTCACCGTGGCCGACGTCTTCACCGAGGACGTTAAGTTCGTGGATGTGGTGGGTACTTCTAAAGGTAAAGGTTTCCAGGGTGTGGTGAAGCGTCACGGCTTTGCCGGTGTGGGCGGACAAACCCACGGCCAGCACAACCGTCTGCGTCACCCCGGTTCCATGGGCGCAAGCTCCTGGCCGTCCCGCGTATTCCCCGGAATGCGTATGGCCGGTCACATGGGCAGCGAACGCGTAAAGGTTTTCAACCTGGAAGTCCTCAAAGTGATCCCCGAGAACAATCTGCTCGTTATCAAGGGTTCCGTTCCCGGAGCCAAAGGTTCTTACTTAATTCTGGAGGCTTAAACTATGGAACTTTCTGTATACAAGATTGACGGAACTGAATCCGGAAAGAAAGTCGTTCTGGATGAGAAAGTGTTCGGCGTACAGCCCAACGACCACGTAATCTATCTGGACGTTCTCAATTACCTTGCCGCCCAGCGTCAGGGCACTGCCAAGACCAAAGACCGCAGCGAGGTAGCCTATTCCACCAAGAAACTGGGTCGCCAGAAGGGCGGCGGCGGTGCTCGCCACGGTTCCCTCAAGGCCGGTATCTTCGTGGGTGGTGGTAACGTGTTCGGCCCCAAGCCGCGCGACTATCGCTTCAAACTGAACAAGAAAGTGAAGCAGCTTGCCCGCTTCTCGGCTCTGTCCTACAAAGCCCAGGAGAACAAGATTGTCATGGTGGAACCCTTCGCCATGGAGGCCCCCAAGACCAAGGAACTGCTCACTATCCTCTCCAACATCAAAGCTGGCAACCGTCAGGTGCTGGTGGTGCTCCCGGAGAACTCCAACAATATTTTCCTGTCATCCCGTAACCTTCCGGACGTGAAGGTGATCACCGTTGACGAGATCAATACCTACGCTATCATGAATGCCCACTCCCTGGTGCTGGTAGACGGCGTGCAGGACATCCTCGCAGCAAGAGTAAAGTAAAGGAGAAAGAACAATGGGTATTTTAATTAAGCCAATCGTAACCGAGAAAATGACGGCTGAGGGCGAAAAGCTCAACCGTTACGGTTTCATCGTGGACCGCAAGGCCAATAAGCTTCAGATCAAAGCCGCTGTGGAGCAGATGTACGGTGTTTCCGTCGCCGATGTGAACACCCTCAACTACCACGGCAAGCGCAAGCAGCGCTACACCAAGGCCGGCCTCCTGCGCGGCAGAATGAATCACTACAAGAAGGCCTATGTGACCCTTGCCGGTGAAGACAAGATTGATTTCTACGCTAACATCTAAGAAGGAGAATAAGTTATGGCAATTAAAAAGTACAAGCCGGTAACTCCCGGCCAGCGCAACAAGGCTATCAGCTCCTTCGAAGAAATTACCGCGAAGAAGCCCTGCAAGAAGCTCCTTGCTCCCCTCAAGAGCACCGGCGGCCGCAACAACACCGGTCAGATGACCGTTCGTTACCGCGGCGGCGGACACAAGAGAATGTACCGCCTGGTAGACTTCGTCCGTAACCGCGACGAGTTCAAAGCCACCGTGCTCACCATTGAATACGACCCTAACCGCAGCGCCCGCATTGCCCTCATTCAGTACGAAGACGGCATGAAGAGCTACATCATCGCCCCCAACGGCCTTCAGGTAGGCCAGGTGGTGGAAAGCGGCCCCCAGGCTTCCCCCGATATGGGTAACTGCCTGCCCCTTGCCAACATCCCCGTGGGTACGCTGGTGCACGCCATCGAGCTTCGTCCCGGCCAGGGTGCCGCTATGGCACGCAGCGCCGGCACCTATGCCCAGCTTGCTGCCCGTGAAGGCAACTACGCTATCCTGCGCCTGCCTTCCGGTGAAACCCGCATGGTTCCCGTAACCTGCCGCGCCACCGTGGGTACCGTATCCAACCCCGACCATAATCTGGAATCCGACGGTAAAGCCGGTCGCACCCGCCATCAGGGCAGGCGTCCGCACAACCGTGGTGTTGTCATGAACCCCCACGATCACCCCATGGGTGGTGGTGAAGGTCGTGCTTCCGGCGGACACCCCCGTTCCCGTAAGGGTTTGCCTGCAAAGGGCTACAAGACCCGCAACCCGAAGGCCGTGTCCAACAAGTTCATCATTGAAAGACGTAAGAAATAACGGAATAAACAAACAGATTATGAGTCGTTCACTTAAAAAAGGACCGTATATCCAGGAAGCCCTGGAGAACAGAATTCTTGCTATGAATGACGGCAGCAAGAAGAAAGAGGTTGTCAAGACTTGGTCCCGTGCCAGCATGATTTCCCCTGACTTTGTGGGCCACACCATCGCAGTTCATAACGGCAATAAGTTTATTCCCGTTTATGTTACCGAAAACATGGTAGGTCACAAGCTGGGCGAATTTGCTCCCACCCGCACTTTCCGCGGCCACGCAGGCAACAATAAGAAATAATGTTTAAAGAATTGACATTATGGGAAAGAGAAAAAGACTGATGGCCGAGCGCCTGAAAGAGACCAAGAAGCAAACCGCTATAGCTAAACTTAACGACGTTCCCACTTCCCCCCGGAAGATGCGCCTTGTGGCCGATACCGTGCGCGGAGTGGAAGTAAACCACGCCCTGGACCTGCTCCACTTCTCGAAGCGTGAAGCTTCGGCCCGTCTGGAGAAGCTCCTGAAGAGCGCCATCGCCAACTGGGAAGCCAAGAACCCGGAGCAGACGAAGGAGCTCGAGGCCGGCAACGTGATTGTGAAAACCATCATGGTAGACGAAGGACGCACGCTCAAGCGCATCCGCCCGTGCCCTCAGGGCCGCGCCGGAAGAATCCGCAAGCGTTCCAACCACGTTACCATTATTCTTGACGTGAAAAAAGCAGTGGAGGAATAAACTATGGGTCAGAAAACAAATCCTATCAGCAACCGTATCGGTATCACCCGTGGTTGGGACTCCAACTGGGTAGGCGGTAACTACGCCGAAAAAATCGCCGAGGATTACACCATCCGTAAGTACCTGAGCAGCCGTCTGGCCAAGGCCAGCCTGTCCCGCATCATCATCGAGCGCACCCTTAAGCTCATCACCGTCACCATCCACGCCGCCCGTCCGGGCGTGATCATCGGCAAAGGTGGTCAGGAAGTTGACAAACTCAAAGAAGAGCTCAAGAAGGTTACCAAGAAAGATGTCCAGATTAACATCTTCGAGGTAAAGCGCCCGGAGGTAGACGCCACCATCGTGGCCGATAGCATCGCCCGCCAGATCGAAGGCCGCGTGAGCTATCGTCGCGCCATCAAGATGGCCATCGCTACCGCTATGCGCGTAGGTGCCGAAGGTATCAAAGTCCAAATCAGTGGCCGTGTAGGCGGCGCCGAAATTGCCCGCAGCGAAATGTTCAAAGAGGGAAGAACTCCTCTTCACACCTTCCGCGCCGACATCGACTACGCCCTGGCCGTGGCCCGCACCCAAATGGGTACCATGGGTATCAAGGTTTGGATTTGCAACGGTGAAAAGTACGGCAAGCAGGACCTCTCGCCCAACGCCGGTTTCGCAGCCAATGCTGCAGCTCCCGGCGCCGGTCGCAGAGACGGTGGTCGCGATCGCGCCGACCGTGGCGGTCGTGGTGGCCGTGGCGGCCGTCGTGGCGAAGGCCGTGGCGAGCGTCGCTAAACCTAAACCTGCGCTTTTACGCAAAGAGGCCAGCTCATCAGGAGTTGGCCTCTTTTTGCAAAAAAATGCCTATCTTTAGGGTCTGGGCCCAAAATTGAACATGCAAAGCATCGATTTTATAGTGAATCCCATATCGGGAGGGAAGGACAAGTCCCAAGTGCTGGCGGCTATAGCCCGGCATTTGGACTTGCAGCGCTGCCATCCCACGATTCTGTTCACCCAGCGTCCGGGACATGCCTTCGAGCTGGCCCAGGATAGTCGCGCAAACATAGTAGTGGCTGTGGGCGGCGACGGCACCGTGAGCGAAGTGGCCCGCGGCCTGGTGGGTTCCGGCAAAGCGCTGGGCATCATCCCCTGCGGCAGCGGCGACGGTCTGGCCCTTCATCTGGGCATCAGCCGCAGCCCGGAGCGTGCTGTTAAGACCATTAACGAGGGCTGCGTGGCGGCCGTGGATGTGGCCTATCTAAACGAAAAGCCCTTCTTCTGTACGGCCGGTTTCGGCCTGGACGCCGATGTAAGCATGGATTTTGCGCGCTCCAGCAAACGCGGCCTGGCCAACTATATCGGCCTTGCCTGGGAGCAGTGGAAACAACATCCTGGGCAACGCTACACCATTGAAGGAGGCTCTGTCAAGTGGAGTGGCCCTGCGGTTTTTGTCACGGTGGCCAATGCCAATCAGTGGGGCAACCAGGCCCGCATAGCGCCCATGGCTTCGCTGCAGGACGGCCTTCTGGACGTAGTGGTGGTGAGCCCTTTCCAAACGCTGGAAATCCCCGACCTTGCCACCCGCCTCATGACGGGCCGCGCCAATACCAGCCGTCACTTCCTGCATTTCAGCGGCAGCGAGTTCCATCTTCACCGGGAGCATAGTGGCGCCTTTCATCTGGACGGGGACCCCTTTGACGGAGAAACCGATTTTGATTTAAGGGTGCAGCCCGCTGCGCTCAAAGTTGTGGTACCTGCCGCAAAAAGCAATAAGATATGAAGCGTTTCCTGTTAAGGCTGCTGTGCACGCCGCTCCTCCTTCTTGTGATGGGGCTCCTCCTTACCTTTTTCAGCCCCATTTACAACTTTCGGGAGCCCGCGCCCTTCAAAGGCCCCGATATCTTTAACCCGTATCGCAACCTGGATACGGCCTGGTGCTGGCAGCGCTCGGTGTTCCATGTGCACACCCGTGTCAAGGGTCCCTGGCCCGTAAACGAGTGCCCCGAATGGCCCGGAGAGGTGTATCAGGACCTGGCCCAGCTGGGGTACGACATTGTTACCTTCTCCAATCACAATGAGCTTACCACCCATCCCTTCGACACGGCCCTCCAGGTAAACGTGTACGAGCATGGGTACAATCTGTTCAAATTCCACAAACTGGTGTTTGGCAGCCAGAAGGTCATCCATTTTGACCCGCTCATCCCCATCCTGGCCTCCCAAAAGCAGTTCCAGCTGGATTATCTGGGCCGCAGTGCCCACTTTATCCAGATGAACCATCCCTATCGCACCGTGGGCACCTGCAAGCGGCACATGGAAGAACTCTCCGGTTACCAGATCATGGAACTGGACACCGGCATAAGCACGGAAAACGAGTACTGGGACTGGGCGCTCAGCGCCGGCCACTATAGCTTCGGCCTGGCCAACGACGACCTTCATCACCCGGAGGTGACGTCCAATATCGGCGTTCGCTGCAACTTCCTTTGCACCCCCTCGGGCCGCTATGAAGACATAAAAAAGACACTCCTGGAAGGTTGCTATTATGCCATGCGCGTCCCCGATTACGGCAACGGTGACTGGCAGGAAAAGCGTGCCCGCAATAAGCGGCTGCCCTATGTTACCGGTATTGGCCTTCGCGCCGACACTCTTTTCATGACACTTTCCCGTCCCGCCGCCAGCATCCTGGTCACCGGACAGGATCATACCCTTCTTTATTCGGTGGGACAAACCTCCAGCCTGGCCTATGCGCTTCCCGCCGATGCCCCCTATGCCCGCATCACCGCCATCTTCGACGGCGGGGAGGTCATCTACAGCAACCCTTTTGCCCGCTACGACGCATCGGCCCAGGACAGTCCCTTCTGCAATGACCCGCAGCCCTGGAATATTCCGCTCACTGTACTGTATAACCTGCTGGTGCTGGCCCTACTGGCCGGGTGCCTTCTGCTGCTTGGTAAACTATACGCAAAACGATGAAACCTTTCCCTAAGAAAGTAAGCCTGCCGGTGTATGCCCTGGCCATTGCCGTTTACACGGTGGCGGCTTTCCATATTCCCTTTTTCAAGCATGCCCTTTCCTGCATGGAAGGAGGCTGGAACAGTGTGCTTCTCACGCTGAGTGCTGCGCTGCTGCTGGTGGCCCTGGATTTTCTGGTGTGTTATTACCTGGTTGCGCTGGGCCGCTTTGTGGGCAAGTGCGTGGTGTCTTTCTTCCTGGTGGGGAACGGGCTGGCGCTCTATTTCATCAACGACTATCATATTGTCATCACCGACGCCATGATGGCGGCCACGTTCAACACACAGTATTCAGAGGCGGCGGGTTTCTTCTCCCCGGGCTTTTTCCTGTATCCCCTGCTTCTTGGAGGGCTGCCCAGCATCTATGTCTTTGCCCGCAAGATAGAATATGGCTCATGGAAGCGTTTCCTGGCCGTTTCGGGCATTTCGCTGGCGGTGCTGGTGGGCGTTGTTTTCGGCAATATGAAAAACTGGCCCTGGATAGACCGTAACTCCACCGAGCTGGGCGGTCTCACCCTGCCCTGGTCCTACATTGCCAACAGCATCCGTTACAAGTCGGCCGAAAAAAGCCGAAATGTCCAGGAAATCCTCCTGGACGACGTAGAGGCCATGAGTGCGAGCTCGAAAGTGTGCGTCCTTATCATCGGCGAGAGCGCCCGCCGCGACCACTTCTCCCTTTACGGCTACGATAAACTCACCAATCCTTATACGGCCGCCGACAGCGTAGTGGCCCTTCCGGCCCGTGCCGCTGCCACCAATACCCTGGATGCCGTAAAAGCGCTGCTGCAGCCTTTCCCGTCCAGCCAGTTATATGAGATTCTGCCCAACTACTTGCTTCGCGCCGGTGTAGACGTTACCTGGCGCACGGGCAACTGGGGAGAGCCTCCGGTAAAAACCCAGAAGTACTATACCAAAGACGCCCTGCACCAGCGTTTCCCGGATGTCCCCGTGCACTACGACGGCATCCTGCTGGAAGGCCTTCGCGCCGACCTTGAAGCAACCACGGCCAGGAAGGTCTTTGTGGTTATTCATACCTACACCAACCACGGCCCATCCTACAACACCAATTATCCGCCCCAGTTCGAGCACTTTACGCCGGTGTGCAACACGGTAGAAATGTCGCAGACCAGCCCCGAGGAGCTTTTGAACGCCTACGACAACAGCATTGTGTATGCCGACTACTTAACACACAGCGTTATAGAGACGGTGCGCAGTCTTCCGGGCCGGCGAGGCTGCGTCATTTATGTGAGCGACCACGGAGAGTCCCTGGGAGAGGGCGGCCTGTACATGCACGGCGTTCCCATGGCCATCGCTCCCCGGGAGCAGATAGAGATTCCTTTTGTGGTATGGACATCGGACAAGCATCTCAAGGTAAGGAAAGACCTTGGGGAGGTGAGCCAGTATCACGTCTATCACAGCGTGCTGCGTTTCCTGGGCCTGGATACCCCGGTTTATAACCCCGATTTGGATATTTTCGAAACCCCGGCAGCCCCGTGACGGTTAAAGAAAAAATAGCGCTGTTTCCCCACGCCCCCGGTGTCTATCGTTACTACGACGCCCAGGGAAAGGTAATTTATGTGGGAAAGGCAAAGGACCTGCACAAGCGTGTGGCGCAGTATTTTGTGCCTCCTGAACGCCTGAACACCAAAACGCGCATCCTGGTTTCCAAAATAGCCGATGCACAGTTCAGTGTAGTGGACAGCGAGGCCGACGCCCTGCTGCTGGAGAACAACCTCATTAAACAGTATAAGCCCAAGTACAATATCCTTCTTAAGGATTCCAAAACGTATCCCTGGATTTGCGTTACCGCCGAGGAATTCCCCCGCGTGTTCATTACCCGCCGCATAGAAAAAGGGAAGGGAAACCGCTACTTTGGCCCCTATTCCAGCGTAATGCATGCGCGTAACCTGGTCGATTTCTTTGACGAGGTGTACGCCCTGCGCACCTGCACGCTCAAAATTACCTCCGACGCCATTCTGCGCGGGAAATTCCGGCCCTGCCTCAAGTTCCATATAGGTAAGTGCAAGGCGCCTTGCGTGGGAAAAATATCGGCCGACGCCTACCGGGATGGCATCGACGAGATTGTGCACATCCTGAGCGGCCGGGGCGGGGAAGTGATTCGGCACTACAAGACCCTGATGTCCGATGCCGCCGCCCGCCTGGCTTTCGAGGAGGCGCAGGAGTACAAGGAAAAGCTGCGCACGCTGGAGCGGCATTACGCCAAAAGCATCATTACCCAGGCGGCCGACACCGACGCCGACGTCTTTTCCATGGTCCTGGACGGTGCCGAGGCCTTCGGCAACTTCCTGCGCATTCGTGGCGGGGCCATTGTGCAAAGCCTGAACCTGGGCTTTCGCAGCCAGATAGAGGAGTCGCGGGAAACCATGCTGGCCACTTTTATCGGCGAGATAGAGGATAAGTTTGGCGCGCTCTCGCGCGAAGTGCTGGTGCCCTTCCTGCCCGATGTGCAGATAGAGGGCGTTGCCTTCCGCATTCCGCTTAAGGGCGACAAACTGGCTCTGCTGGAACTCAGTGCCAAGAATGCCAGGGAATTTCACTTTAACAGCATCAAGCAACGGGAGCACACCGACCCCGACGCCTGGCGCATGAGCGTGATGCAGGAGCTGCAAAAGGCCCTGGATATGCCTGTGCTGCCGCGTCACATGGAGTGTTTTGACAACTCCAACATCCAGGGGACCAATCCCGTGGCCTCCTGCGTGGTGTTCCGCGACGCCGAACCCTCCAAGAAAGACTATCGGCGCTTTAAGATTAAAACGGTGATTGGCGCCAACGACTATGCTTCCATGAAGGAGGTAGTGAACCGCCGATATGCCCGCATGCTGGAGGAGGCCCCCGACGATCTTCCGCAGCTCATTGTGATTGACGGCGGAAAGGGGCAGCTGGAATTTGCCCATCAGGCTCTGGCCGAGCTGGGCATCCTGGACCGGGTAACCGTAGTGGGCCTGGCCAAGCGTCTGGAGGAGGTAATCAGGGTAGGGGACCCGTATCCGCTGTTCATAGACCGCAATTCCCAGGCACTGAAGGTGCTGCAGCGCATTCGCGACGAGGCTCACCGCTTTGGCATTACCTTCCACCGGAACCTGCGTTCCAAAGCTGCCATTCAAAGCGCCCTACGCGAGATAAAAGGAGTGGGGGAGAAGACCGAACAGCGCCTGCTGCTGCACTATGGCTCCGTGGCGCGCATTGCCAAGGCTCCCCTGGAGGAGTTGAGTGCCCTTGTTGGGGCTTCCCTTGCAGTACAGATACATGACTATTTAAACCATGACTGAAAAACAGTTTAACAAGATTTTCAATGCCGTTATTCTTGTGGGGATGACGGTGGTAACCTGCGTGGTAACAGCCATCAAACTGGGAAAGGCGGCGCCCGAGGATACCCTTTGGATGCTGGTAACGGCTTTTGGCTCCATTATGGGGGTGCTTTCTACCGTATCTGTGGCCAACGGATGGATTATCACCTTCCTGTTTGGACTGCTGGATGTATCCATCTATGGAGTATCCTGCTGTATGAACTGGCTGGAAGGAGGGTCCGGGCTGGGGAGCGGGCTGCTGCACCTGGTGTATTTTGTTCCCATGCAGGTGGTAGGGTTTGTGCAGTGGAGGCGCCGGGGAGCCAAGGGAGAGTCGCAGGTGAAGGCCCGGCGGCTGTCGCCGGCCATGCGTTGGATGTGGCTGGGCATTGCCGTAGTGGCTACGGCGGTGCTGTACTTTGTGCTGCTGCACTTTGACCGCAGCGCGGCGCAGGGATTCTTGCGGGTAGCGGTGCTGCTGGATGCCATTCCTCTGGTTTGCAATGTGATTGGCCAGGCTCTCATGTCCACCGCTTATATGGAGCAGTGGGTTTTCTGGATAGCGGTGAATGTGACCTCTATTGGCCTGTGGCTTTGCTCCGACCAATCCTTTGCACCGGTGTACGTGGTTAAGTATACCTTCTACCTGATAAATGCACTAAACGGTCTGCGCATCTGGATGAACCTGAGCCGTCCTAAGGAGTAGTGTTTTGTAATTGAGAAATTTTGCTTATATTTGCACGTTATTTCGCTTTGGCAAAAGATAAACGTTAAATATAAACTTAAAACCTAACAATCATGACAAAGGAAGAAATCGCAAAGCAGGTCAAGGATATCATCGTTGACAAGCTTGGTGTGGAAGAATCCGCCGTTACCGAATCGGCCAGCTTCACCAATGACCTTGGCGCCGATTCCCTGGATACCGTAGAACTTCTCATGGAGTTTGAGCGCGTATTCGGAATCAAGATCCCCGATGAAGAAACCAGCGGTATCGCCACCGTAGGTGACGCCATCACCAAAGTAGCCGAAAAAATTGGTTAATCCTCAGTAAGGATATAAAAAACAGACTGACATTTTTGCCAGTCTGTTTTTTTGTGTCCCGTGACTTTATTCCTGCGAAACGGCGAAGGTTACGCAGAAGGAGGGCTGGGCCTCTGGTGAAGTGGGGCCGTACAGCACCGCCTTGTAGTAACTGTCTTTGTCCAGTTCGCTGGTGTAACTATAGGTTTGCTGGGAAGATGAGGCCATCATCTGGGCCATCATCATGTAATTGTAGTAGTTGCTGTAGGAGTTGTATCCGTAGCCGCCGTAGCCATAACCACCATAGCCGTAACCGCCGCCGTACAGGCTGTTGTAATAGCTGGCATACAGGAGCTGCTGGTAGTACTCGTCGTCGTAGGTGGAGCCGTTGGCGTTGGCGGTTTTTACCGTACGGATGGCCAGGAACCAAATATCGGCGTCGGTGGTGGTGTCAAGGTCTGTGCGGCCAAGCAGCTGCTGCATGTGGTAGGTAATGTCTGGGCAGTAAAGCATGTTGGAGCGGTCCAGGGTTCCCTGATTCTCTGTGCTCACGCTGGCATCCGTGAGACCGGCAAAGTTGTAGAACTCCTTGCCGGTAGAAGTTTCCGTAACGGTGGTGCGGATGGTGGGACTTAAGATGCTGGGGAAATAGGCCATTTCCTTGTAGCTGGCCGGCATGCCATAGGGGAGCTTGATGGTGGCTTTTACCACAATGGCTTTGTTGGGGTCCTTACCCAGCTGGGCAATCTGGGCGCGGGTTTTTTCCCGCAGTTCGCGGGCCGACACAACGGGCTTGAGCCCGCCGCCGCCCTCTACCAGCAGTTTGTTAGTGGGTGCCCCGGCCGCCGTGCTGTGCGAGGTGCGGTTAAAGCTGTACTGGGCAAACTTCTGGTTGTTGCTAAGGTAGTTGGTCTCCTGCACAAATTCGGCCTCTCCGGGGATGAACATGAAAAGGGAGTCCTTGCGCACGCCGTTCCACTCGCTGTTTACCTTGAGAAGACCTACATTGCTGTTCCTATAGTAGTAATTGTTCTCTACCGACAGGCAGGAAAGTTGGAACATGTTGATGCGCCCGCCGTTTCCTTCCGGGACTTCGGTTTCGATGTAGATGCCGGGAAGGGCGTCAAGGTAGTCGTTGTACCGCTGGGTAATGGTGTTGCTGTCCCACGAACGGTTTACCAGGATGCCGTCCGGGGCCATGGCGCGAATGACATCTATGTACTGCTGTGCATATTCCGGGGTAAAGGAGAACTGCAGGGGACCGTCTCCGTTATAGACGGGAAGGCCGTTTGTGAGAAGCTGCGTTCCATGCTTGATTTCCCGCGTGGTTTTGCGGTTCTGAACATCGTTCCCAAGGGGCTCCGTGAGCGCAGTGATGTAGATGTTCTGCATGGTGCGAAGCTCAGACTCCTGGGCGCAGGAGGTGGTGTCGGCCGAAAAATACAGGGCAAAACTGAGGGCCTGCGGGTCCTTTCCAAAGTCCAGGGTGTCCAGGGCAGGGATAAGGGGGAAGGCGGCGCTGCGGGTGGTTAGGCCGAATTCTTCGTCCCTGATGGCGCCGATGGTGATGCGGGAATCTGAGTAACCGGAGAGGTCCTCGGCCGGCTGCATGGTGATTTCCGTGAGGGGGAACTCTATTGTATAGGTGTTGAAAAGCAGGCTCTTGTCTATTAGCGAGCTGCCAAGGCTTTCATCTACTTTCACACATCCCGGGAAAACCAGGGCGGCGGCCAGGCACAGGGCTACTGTGATGCGTTTCATTTGAGCAGGTTGTCGTAAAAATCGTTGTAGTGGTCCATGTAGCTGCCGTCGGCGATGGACTGGGCGTTGTGCTCCAGCACCGGAACCCCGAGGGATTGACTGTAGCTCACAAGGGATGGTTCCACGTTGGGGCTGCCCAGGATAATGCCGTCGGCGTACTGCGCAGCCAGTTTAGCAAGTTCTGTGCCGCTGCAGGGCTCTGGCAGGGAGACGTCCCGGGGCTTGATGCCGCCGAAAAGGATGGTTTGCGCAAAGCCCGGGGCAAACGACTGGTCCGGGATGTCGTCGAAAAGGGACAGCACCACCTTGGAGCCGGAGAAGATGGGGTCGTCTTTGTAGGCCTTTTTCAGGTAAAGGGGCAGTACGTGGGTAATCCAGCCGCTGCAATGGATGATGTCTGGGGCCCAGCGCAGTTTCTTTACGGTTTCCAGCACCCCACGGGCAAAGAAGATGGCACGCTCTCCGTTGTCTGGGAAGAACTTGCCGTTATCGTCGGCGTATATGCTCTTGCGGCGGAAAAAGTCCTCGTTGTCAATGAAATAGACTTGAATACGGGCGGCCGATATAGAGGCAACTTTAATGACAAGAGGCCGGTCTACATCGCTAATGATGATGTTCATTCCCGACAGACGGATTACCTCGTGCAGCTGATTTTTTCGCTCGTTGATGCAGCCATAGCGGGGCATGAAGGCGCGAATTTCCTTATGGCGCTCCTGAATGCCCTGCGGAAGGTTGCGGCACATTTGGGAAACAGGTGTTTCCGGCAGGTACGGATACATCTGGGCGTTGACGAACAAAATCTTCTTGGCAGAATCTCCCATAGCTCTAATCATTTAACTTACAAAGTTACGAAAATTTTTTGAGTTTTTCGGCGGTTTCCTTAACTTTGGGGCGAAATTAGGTGTGCTATGCCCGCAAAGAAAAAGAATACAGCCATGCGCCGCCGCCTTGTGAGCGCCTGGATTTCTACGGTCATCAGTTTGTCGCTGGTGCTGCTGCTGGTGGGCATGGGAAGCCTGCTGCTGGTCAATGCGCGGGCCGTGAGCAACTATTTCAAGGAGCACATGCAGGTGTCGGTGCTGCTCAAGGACTACGTCACGGAAGAAGACGCCCTGTCCTACCAGGACAAAGTAGCGGCTCTTCCCGGCGTGCGCGCCACTCGCTTCGTTTCCCGCGAAGAAGGCGTGGAGGAAATGTCCCAAATGCTGGGAAAAGACTTCCTGGATGTGTTTGAAACCGCTCCTGTTCCCATTTCCATTGACGTGAATCTGGAAGCGCAGTATGTCTCCAGCGACAGCCTGGCGGTAATAAAGGCCGCCCTGGCCGAATCTCCCCTGGTAGAGGAAGTGGTGTATCAAACCTCTCTGGTAGATGCTCTTAACCAGAACCTTCGCAAGATTTCCCTGGCCCTGGCCGTGCTGGTAGCCCTGCTGCTGTTCATTTCCTTCGTCCTTATTGCCAACACGGTGCGGCTGGACCTTTTTTCCCGCCGCTTTTCCATCCACACCATGCATCAGGTGGGTGCCACGCGCGCCTTTATTCGCAGGCCCTTTGTGGGCCGTGCGGCCCTGCAGGGCCTGGTGGCCGCCCTGGTGGCCATCCTCATGCTGGTGGGCGGCCTGTTCATCCTTAAGGACGAATTTGCCCAGCTGTTCCGCATCTTCACCCTGGACTCCCTGCTTGCCGTGATGTGCGTCATGGTGGCGGCCGGCGTGGGCATTTGCGCCATCAGCACTTTCATTGTAGTGAACCGGCTGGCCGGCTACAACCGCGACCAGCTCTACGGATATTGATATGGCTAAAAAATTAGATAAGCCGGCCGTAAACCCGGCGCTTAAAATGGCCACCACGGCCAAGGGGCTTCGGCTCATGATTGCCGGCCTGCTGGTAATGGCCGCCGGTTTCCTGCTGCTTTCGGGCGGCGGCTCCTCCGATCCCCAGGTGTTTAACTATGACATGTTTGACTGGCGGCGCCTGGTGGCGGCACCAGTAGTAATAGTGGCCGGCATTGTGGTGGAACTCATAGCCATTATGGGACGTTTCAAGGACAATAAAGAAGAAGCATAACTATGGAGTGGTGGCAGGCTATCCTTCTGGGCCTTGTTCAGGGCCTTACAGAATTTCTCCCGGTTTCCAGCAGCGGGCATCTCATGATTTTCAAAGAGCTGCTGGGCGTAGACGCCGAAGGTTTTCTGGATTTCACCGTTACGGTACACCTGGCCACCGTGCTGGCCACGCTGGTAGTTTTCTGGAGCGTTATCTGGAAACTCCTCAAAGGTTTTTTCCAGTTTAAGTACAACGACGAAACCGACTATGTGTGCAAAATCCTGGTATCCCTTATTCCGGTAGCCCTTGTGGGCCTGCTGCTTAAGGACCAGGTAGACGCCCTGTTCAGCGGGGAGCTGTGGCAGGTGGGCGTGGGGCTTTGCATCACCGCCGGCTTGCTGCTTTTCTCCGACAATGCCGGCAGGCGGTTCAAGGTTCCGGTAGCCAAAGACTCCCGCAACGGCATCTCTTTCTGGCAGGCTTTCGTAGTGGGGCTTGCACAGGCTTTTGCCGTGGTTCCCGGGGTTTCCCGCAGCGGCAGCACCATTGCCACCGGGCTTCTCACCGGCGTCAAGCGCGAATCCATGGCCCAGTTCTCCTTCCTCATGGTGCTCATCCCCATTATCGGCGAGCAATCCCTGGACCTTCTTAAGGCGGTCACAGGCGCCGATGCTTTCGGGGGCGGCGTGGGCGCTGCTGCGCTGGCACTGGGCTTCGTGGCGGCTTTCTTTAGCGGCCTTTTTGCCTGCAAGGTGATGATAGCCATTGTGAAAAAGGCCAAACTGTCCTGGTTCGCCCTCTATTGCCTGCTGGTAGCCATCCTCATTTTTGTTTTCACGCTGCTATAGCCCAAAGGCACCCTTCGGCCCATAAAATGGATACAAAGAGCCTCATATACTTTGCGTCGGACGTGCATCTGGGCAGCCCCGCCGGCGATCCTGCCGCCCGGGAGGCTGCGTTTACGGCCTTTTTGCGGGGGATTAACCCGGAAAAGACGCAGGCGGTGTATCTGCTGGGCGACATCTTCGATTTCTGGTACGAGTACCGCTACGTCATTCCCAAAGGGTCGGCCCGGGTACTGGGCGCCATTACCTGGCTCCTGGACAGCGGGGTAAAGGTGTATTTCTTTGAAGGGAACCACGATATCTGGACGTTCCGCTACTTTGAAGAGCTGGGAATGGTGAAGCTTCGCCAGCCCCACGTGGTAAGCCTTGGCGGCAAGCGTTTCTGCCTGGGGCACGGCGACGCCCTGGGCCCGGGAAATCATTGGTACAAGTTCCTCAAGGGGCTGTTCAGTCAGCATTGGGCGCAGGCGCTGTTTTCTACCCTGCATCCCTGGTTTGCCTTCAAGTGGGCCACCGGCTGGAGCCAGCGTTCCCGCAAGGAAAAGCCCGTTACTTATCAATTCAGGGGTGAAGGGGAGCCGCTCTACACGTTTTGCCAGGAATTCCAGGCGCATACTCCCGTAGACTATTTCATCTTCGGCCATTACCACAGCCGCACTAACATGCCAGTAGCCGGCGCACGCCTCCTTATTCTGGGCGACTGGATCACCGCCCCCAACTGGATGTGCTTCCACTCCGATACCGGGGAGTTGGAAGTTATTGAATCTTAATTTGGGTAATGGTAACCTGGGGAGGGTCTTCCCAGAACACCGACCAATAGAGGGCGGGGAAGTCGCCGGCCTTCCAAATCTGAACCAATTCCTCCAGGTCTTTGTCGGCGCCGGTAGGGTCGTACCGGGCCTTTAGATCGTTGTCAAACATTTTGGCTACCAGTTGCCAGAAGCCTGCGGCGCCGCCATTCTTGTATTCTTTGATGATGGAATAGGACGACATGCCGGTTTCGCGGTCGATGAGTTTCATGAGCAGCGCCCCCTGCGAAACGCTCATATTCCGGAAGTCTTTCTCGTAGCTTTTGAATAATTGGCTTTGGACGCTGGAGATAAAACGCTCCTTTTTGATGGCGCCATAGTGGTTGTGGGAAAGGACGCTGTCTACCTGCCTTTGCACATCGGCCGCGCCTTCGGCGTAAGGGTACACGCGGGGAAAACGATAGACCAGCCGATAGTAGTCGCGCCAGGCTTTTGCGCTTTTGGGGCCCCGCCTGCCGATAATCCAGATGGGACGAATTCTGTCAAGGTAGGTGGTGTCGGTGCCTTGCACCATCATCCTGAGATATCCTGCGCCCTGCGAGCCCGTGCGCTCCTCCTGGGCAACCTGTTTGCGGGCCATGGCCTCCTGCCGCTCGCGGGCCCTTTCCATGGCCCTGCGCACGTGGCCCTGTGCCCCCGCCGTAAAGGGCAGGAGCAACAGCAGAATCCATAGGAGCGCCATCTTTTTCATCACAGCAAAGGTACGCTTTTGCAAGCACTTTGCCAAAAAGGGAAAAAGGCCCTCGTGACCGCCGGTCGAAAATGGACGGAAGAAATTTTCAACAAAGTTCATAAGTGCCGATAAAATGAGGCTGTTAAGTTTCAAAAACCGCGGTCGAAAATGTTTAAAAAACCGCAAAAAATATTTGGTGAAACAGAAAAATTTTGTAACTTTGCAATCCCGAAATTGGAGCAAAATGCACCCAACCAGCTGAGTTTCAATGAGTTAGGGATTAAAAAGGAAATTTTAAAAACATTACAGCAATGTTACAGCCTAAAAGAACAAAATTCAGAAGGGAACAGAAAAACCGCATGAAGGGCAATTCCGGTCGTGGAAATCAGCTCGCATTCGGTTCTTTCGGCCTCAAGAACCTTGAAAATTGCTGGCTCACTGCCCAGCAAATCGAGGCTGCCCGTCAGGCCATCTCCCGTCGTATGAACCGTGAGGGTCAGATCTGGATCCGTGTTTTCCCTGTGAAGCCTTTCACCGCCAAGCCTCTGGATACCCGTATGGGTAAAGGTAAAGGTGATCCTCAGGGCTTCGTAGCTCCCATCACTCCTGGTCGTATCCTCTTCGAGGCCGAGGGCGTGTCCCTGGCCGTGGCCAAAGAGGCTATGCGTCTTGCCGCCAACAAGCTCCCCGTTGCCACCAAATTCGTTGTGCGCAGGGATTATGTAGAAGAATAATTTTGGAGGAGTAAGAAATGAAAGTATCCGAAGTACGTGAGATGTCCGTCGCCGATCTTCGCGACCGCATCGAGCTCGAGAAAAACAATCTCGACACCATGAAACTCAATCATGCCATCTCTCCCCTGGAGGACACCTCCAAGATCAGAAAGACCCGCCAGGACATTGCCCGCATGATTACCATTCTGGCAGAGAAAGAGAAACAGCAGAACTAAAGCAACACAAGACCTATGGAAAGAAATCTTCGTAAAGAAAGAGTAGGTATCGTGGTCAGCAACAAGATGGAAAAAACCATCGTCGTGGCCGTGGAAACGCACGAGAAGCACCCTATTTACGGCAAGTTCGTAAAGAAGACCACCAAGTTTGTTGCGCAGGACGACAATAACGAATGCTCCGAGGGCGACACCGTCCGCATCATGGAGACCCGTCCCCTGAGCAAGACCAAGAAATGGAGATTAGTTGAAATCGTAGAAAAAGTCAAGTAATTATGATACAGCAGGAATCACGTTTACAGGTAGCCGACAACAGCGGTGCAAAGGAAGTCCTGTGCATCCGTGTGCTGGGTGGTACCCGCCACCGTTACGCTACCATCGGCGAGACCATCGTCGTGACGGTCAAGAGCGCCATCCCCGGTGGCGAAATCAAGAAAGGCACCGTTACCAAGGCTGTCGTTGTACGCACCAAGAAGGAAATCCGTCGCCCGGACGGTTCCTATATCCGCTTCGACGAGAATGCATGCGTCCTTCTTAACGGCGCAGGCGAACTCCGCGGCACCCGCATCTTCGGCCCCGTGGCCCGCGAGCTCCGCGAGAACTACATGAAAATCGTTTCACTGGCACCGGAGGTCCTTTAAAAGAGAAGAAGTCATGAAAAAGTTCAATATCAAGAAAGGCGATACCGTAATAGTGAATGCCGGTAACGACAAAGGCAAAACCGGAAAGGTTCTGCAGGTTCTCAGAGACAAAGACCGCGTTATCGTGGAAGGTATCAACATGGTATCCAAGCACACCAAACCCAACCCCAAGGCTCCCCAGGGCGGTATCGTAAAGCAGGAAGCCGGTATCCACATCTCCAATGTGAACCTGGTAGACGCCAACGGTAAAGCCACCAAGGTAGCCCACAAGGAAGTGGACGGAAAGAAAGTCCGCATTGCTAAAACAACCGGAGAGGAGATCAAGTAATTATGGCAAAGAAAGCAAACAAGCCCGCAGAAGTCCAGGCACTTCCCCAGGGTTATACCCCCGACCTCAAGAAGGTTTACAAAGAGGAAATTGTTCCCGCACTGGTAAAGCAGTTCTCCTACACCACCGTCATGCAGGTTCCCAGGCTCGTGAAGATTACCCTCAACGAGGGTGTCGGCGACGCCACCCAGGACAAGAAGATGGTAGAAGAAGCCGCAGAGGAACTTTCCATCATCGCCGGTCAGAAGGCTGTCATTACTTCTTCCCGCAAAGATATCTCCAACTTCAAACTCCGTAAAGGCATGCCCATCGGCGCCAAGGTTACCCTCCGCGACGTTCGCATGTACGAGTTCCTGGAGCGTCTTATCCGTGTAGCTCTTCCCCGTATCCGCGACTTCAACGGTATCTCCGAGAAAATGGACGGTCAGGGCAACTACACCCTCGGCATCAAGGAGCAAATCATCTTCCCCGAAATCGAGATCGACAAGAACCCCCGTATCCACGGTGTGGAAATTACCTTCGTAACCACCGCCAGGACCGACGAAGAGGCTCACGCCCTCCTGAAGGCCTTCGGTCTCCCGTTCAAGAAACACAATAACTAGTATAGTAGCATGGCAAAGGAATCAATGAAAGCTCGCGAGGTTAAACGCGCGAAATTAGTTGCTAAGTACGCCGCCAAGCGTGCCGCTCTGAAGGAAGCCGGCGATTACGCCGCTCTGGACAAGCTCCCCAAGAACGCCAGCCCCGTACGTCTCCACAACCGCTGCTCTCTTACCGGTCGTCCCAAGGGTTACATGCGCGACTTCGGCCTAAGCCGTATCCAGTTCCGCGAAATGGCCTCCCAGGGTCTCATCCCCGGTGTGAAGAAAGCCAGCTGGTAACAGAACACCTTTATTTATATTATAAAACAATCGGATATCGGGCGCCCCTGGCGCCGGTCCACAAAAAGACAAAAAAATGACTGATCCCATTGCAGATTATCTGACCAGAATCCGTAACGCTTACCGCGCCGGTAAGAAAGTGGTGGAAATCCCTGCTTCCAACATGAAGCTCTCCATCACCAAGATTCTGTGCGAAAAAGGCTATATCCTCAGCTACAAAGTAGTGGAGGCAGCCCCTGTCAACACCATCAAAATTGCCCTGAAGTATCACCCCGAGACCAAGGCTGCCGCTATCAAGAACATCCAGCGCGTGAGTACCTCCGGTCTGCGCAAGTACACAGATGTGGCTTCCATGCCCCGCGTTCTTAACGGCCTGGGTATCGCCATCCTGTCCACTTCCAAGGGCGTTATCACCGACAAAGAAGCCAAAGAGCTCAACGTGGGCGGTGAAGTTATTTGCTACGTATACTAATATAGTACAAAAGTTATGTCAAGAATCGGTAAATTACCTGTAGTCCTTCCCGCCGGCACCAAGGCAGAGCTCCTGGACGGCAACGTAGTGAAGGTGAAAGGCCCTCTTGGCGAGATGTCCCAGAAAGTAGACCCGGACATCACCGTAACCATCGAGGGAAATGAAATCAAATTTACGCGCCCGAGCGACCTTCCCCGCTTCCGCTCCATGCACGGCCTGTATCGCGCCCTTGTCCACAATCTGGTGGTGGGTGTGAGCGAAGGCTTCACCATCAAGCAGGAATTCGTGGGTGTAGGTTATCGCGTGGCCGCACAGGGCCAGCTCCTCACCATGTCCCTGGGTTATTCCCACGACATCCAGATCATGCTGCCCAAGGAAGTCACCGCCGAAACCCCTCAGGTGCGCAAGGGTGAGAACCCTGTCCTCATCCTCAAGAGCGCCGACAAACAGCTGGTTGGCCAGGTGGCCGCCAAGATCCGTTCATTCCGCCGTCCCGAACCTTATAAGGGCAAGGGTATCAAGTTCGTCGGTGAGCAGCTGCGCCGCAAGGCCGGCAAGACCGCATCGGCCAAATAATTAGGAGGATAAGTTATGGCATTGAATAGAATTGAAAGAAGAAGAAGGATTCACTACAGAATCCGCAAGCATGTCAACGGTACCGCCGAGCGTCCCCGCATGGTTGTGTTCCGTTCCAACAAGCAGATCTATGTCCAGGTGATCAACGACCTCGAAGGCAAGACCCTGGTGGCCGCTTCCTCCAACGATAAGGAGCTTGCCGCCCAGACCAAGGGTAAAAACGGCATCGAAGCCGCTGCTATCGTGGGTAAGGCCATCGCCGCCCGCGCCCTGGCTGCCGGTATCAACCAGGTTGCCTTTGACCGTGGAGGTTACCTCTTCCATGGCCGTGTGAAAAGTTTGGCAGACGCTGCCCGTGAAGGCGGCCTCGTATTCTAATGATTGAGACTACTATGGCAAATTCCAACGTAAAAAGAGTAAAGACCTCTGACCTTGAACTCAAGGACAGACTGGTAGCCATCAACCGCGTGACCAAGGTCACCAAGGGTGGTCGTCATTTCCGCTTTGCCGCCATCGTCGTTGTAGGCGATGAAAACGGTGTCGTAGGTTACGGCCTGGGCAAAGCCAACGAGGTTACCGCCGCCATCGCCAAGGGCGTGGAGGATGCAAAGAAGAACCTTGTGAAAGTTCCCGTGATCAACACCACCATCCCGCACGAGCAAATTGCCCGTTTCGGCGGCGCCGAGGTTTTCATGAAACCCGCTGCCCCCGGTACCGGTGTGAAGGCCGGCGGTGCCATGCGTGCCGTGTTCGAGAGCGCCGGCGTACAGAACGTGCTGGCCAAGAGCAAGGGCTCTTCCAACCCCCACAACCTGGTAAAGGCCACCATCCAGGCTCTCACCGAGATGCGTGACGCCTACACCGTGGCTGGTTTGCGTGGTGTTCCCATGAGCAAAGTTTTTAACGGTTAATTCCAGAGAGACTATGGCAAAGCTTAAGATTACCCAGGTTCGCTCCAAGAACGGAGAAACCAAGCGTCAAATCGCTAACCTCAAGACTCTCGGTATCCGCCGGATGCACCAGACCGTAGAGGTGGAGGATACTCCTATCACCCGCGGTATGCTGGCTAAAGTTCAGCATCTGGTTTCTTATGAAGTAATTGACTAAGAGGAGGAAAAGAGATGAAACTTGAAAATCTGAAGCCCGCAAAGGGCGCAACCCATAACTCCAAGCGCGTAGGTCGCGGTCAGGGTTCCGGTAAAGGTGGCACCGCCACCCGTGGTACCAAAGGTGCCCAGGCCCGTGCCGGTTACGAGCACAAGGTTGGTTTCGAAGGTGGTCAGATGCCTATCCAGCGCCGTCTTCCCAAGTTCGGTTTCAAGAACCCTACCCGCGTGGCCTTCAAGGCCGTGAACGTAGCCACCATCCAGGCCCTGAGCGAAAAACTCAGCCTCAAGGAGTTTGACGTGGAAACCTTCATCGCCGCAGGTATCGCTTCCAAGGGCGAACTCGTGAAAGTGCTTGGTAACGGTGAAATCACCGCCGCCGTAGAGGTAAAGGCCAACGCCTTCTCCGCTTCGGCCATTGCAAAGATCGAGGCTGCCGGTGGTAAAGCAATCGTAATCGAATAATTTCCGTCGCAATGAAGAAGTTTATTGAGACAATTCGAAACATTTACAACATCGAAGAACTGCGCAAGCGCATTGGTTACACCATTGGGCTTGTGCTGGTTTACCGTCTGGGTAGCTTCATTCTTCTCCCCGGCCTGGATCCCGAGATCCTGAAGGGAGGTATCAGCGGCACCCAGGAAGGCCTCGTCGGGCTACTGAACATGTTCTCCGGCGGTGCTTTCGGTAACGCTTCGATTTTTGCCCTCGGCGTGATGCCGTACATCTCGGCATCCATCGTGGTTCAGTTGCTGGGCATGTTCGTTCCTTCTTTCCGCAAAATGCAGATGGAAGGCGAGAGCGGCCGCAGGAAGATGAACCAGATTACCCGTTACCTCACCGTGGCCATCCTGGCCATCCAGGGTCCCGCCTATGTAGCCGGCATGATTCCCGCCGCTGCACATCCGTACTGGAGCGGTTTCTGGTTCAACCTCATTTCCACCATCATCCTCATGGCTGGTTCCATGTTTGTGATGTGGCTGGGTGAGCGCATCACCGACCGCGGTATCGGCAACGGCATTTCCCTCATCATCATGATTGGTATCGTGGCCCGTCTGCCCTATGCCCTCGTGGCCGAAGCCGGCCAGAAATTCACCGGCAACGGTGTGGGTGGCGCCATGTTCTTCATCGTGGAAATGGTTGTCTGGGTCTTCGTGATCCTGGCTGCCATCGCCCTGGTGCAAGCCGTTCGCAAAGTGCCTGTGCAGTATGCCAAGCGCGTTATCGGCAACAAGCAGTACGGCGGTGTTCGCCAGTACATTCCGCTCAAGATTAACGCTGCCGGCGTAATGCCCATCATCTTTGCCCAGGCCCTCATGATGTTCCCCATGCTGCTGGGCCGCTATGATGCCACCCGTGGCATTGCCGCTGCCTTCTCCAGCTACACTACCGTGTGGTACAACATTGTGTTCGGCCTCCTGGTCATCATCTTCACGTACTTCTATACCGCTGTTACGGTGAATCCCACCATGATGGCCGAAGACATGAAGAAGAACGGTGGTTTCATCCCCGGCGTAAAGCCCGGCAAGAAAACCGCCGAGTACCTGGACAGCATCATGACCAAGGTAACCCTCCCGGGTTCCATTTTCCTGGCCATGATTGCCTGCATGCCTGCATTGGCCAACATACTGGGTGTTAACAACCAGTTCGCCAGCTTCTTCGGCGGCACTTCGCTGCTCATCATGGTTGGCGTTATCCTGGACACCCTGCAGCAGATCGAAAGTTATCTGCTCATGCGCCACTACGACGGACTTATGAAGACCGGCCGTCTCACCGGACGTTCCGGCATGTAATTATTGAATGTAGTATCGAGGTTCGATATGCTAAGGCCCAAGACCGAAGAGGAAATTGAACTGCTCCGTATCAACGGGGATCTGGTGTCAAGGACACTGGCCGAGGTCGGTAAGCTGGTCGCCCCTGGTGTGACAACTGCGAAGTTGAACGAGGTGGCCGAGACCTTTATCCGTGATCATGGTGCCGTTCCTTCCTTCAAAGGTTTTGACGGTTTTCCTGCAGCGCTCTGCATGAGCGTAAACGATGTGGTGGTCCACGGTTTTCCCAGCGACCGCCCCCTCCAGGAGGGAGACATCGTTTCCGTAGACTGCGGAACCTTGTACAAAGGCTACAACGGAGATTCGGCCTACACCTTCCCTGTGGGGGAGGTGAGCGCCGAAACCCGCAAGCTCCTGGATGTCACCAAGGCATCTCTGTACAAGGGCATCGAAGCTGCCGTAGCAGGCAACCGTACGGGCGATATCGGATACGCGGTGCAATCGTGGGCAGAGTCATTCGGTTTTTCCGTTGTCCGGGAATTGGAAGGACACGGAGTGGGCCGGGAAATGCACGAGGAACCCGGAATTCCCAATTATGGGAGAAGGGGACACGGCGCCCGCCTGCTGGACGGAATGACCATTTGTATTGAGCCGATGATTTGTGCGGGAGGCCGGGGCGTGTACCTTGCAAAAAATGGTTGGGCAGTACACACGGCCGATCACAAGAATGCGGCGCATTATGAGCTCACAGTTGTTGTCCGTAAAGGCCGGGCCCAGCTGCTATCTACCTTCGATTACATTGAGAAAGATGGTTTGATTAAATTTTAAGGAAACTTTTCGCCTATGTCCAAACAAGTAGCTATTGAGCAGGATGGTACGGTGATTGAGACCCTCCCCAACGCCATGTTCCGCGTGGAGCTGGAAAACGGTCACGTCCTCCTCTGCAACATTTCTGGTAAGATGAGGATGAACTTTATCCATATCCTTCTCGGCGACCGGGTAAAGGTAGAAATCTCCCCCTACGATTTAACCAAAGGAAGAATCTCTTTCAGATACAAATAAAAACTAGATAACGATGAAAGTCAAGACCTCCATCAAAAAGCGCAGCGAAGACTGCAAGATTGTCCGGCGTAAAGGCCGCCTGTACGTTATCTGCAAGAAGAACCCCAAGTTCAAGATGCGCCAGGGTTAATAAGTGTAACTAATAAAAGTACAGATAGAATATGGCAAGAATAGCCGGTGTTGATTTACCGAACAACAAACACGGAGAAATAGGTCTCACCTATATCTTCGGTATCGGCCGCAGCAGCGCCCGGAAGATTCTGGACACCTGTGGCATCGACCGCACTATCAAAGTCGGAGACTGGAACGACGAGCAAATTGCCGCCATCCGTGCCCTCATCAACAGCGAATACAAGATTGAGGGTGAACTCCGTTCCTCTGTCCAGATGGACATCAAGCGCCTCATGGATATCGGCTGCTACCGTGGCATCCGCCACCGTGCCGGTCTCCCTGTTCGTGGCCAGAGCACCAAGAACAACGCCCGTACCCGCAAGGGTAAGAAGAAGACCGTTGCCAACAAGAAGAAAGCAACCAAGTAAAGTCCGCGTGAATTATGGCAAAGAAAACTACAACTACCAAGAAAAGAGTTGTCAAGGTAGAAGCCTATGGGCAGGCCCATATCTCTTCCACCTTCAACAATGTCATCGTGTCCCTGTGCAACGCCCAGGGTCAGGTGATCAGCTGGTCTTCCGCCGGCAAGTGCGGTTTCCGCGGTTCCAAGAAGAACACCCCGTATGCCGCCCAGATGGCCGCCGAAGACGCCTCCAAGACCGCTTTCGACGCTGGCCTTCGCAAGGTGAAGTGCTATGTAAAGGGCCCGGGTGCCGGTCGTGAGAGCGCCATCCGTACCATTAACAATGCAGGTATCGTGGTCACCGAGATCATCGACGTTACCCCTATGCCGCACAATGGTTGCCGTCCTAAGGGCCGCCGTAAGGTTTAATTTTAATTAAAGAAGAATTATGGCAAGATATACTGGTCCTACCACCCGCATCGCCCGTAAATTCGGCGAGCCCATCTATGGCCCCGACAAAATCTTAGAAAGAAGGAATACCCCTCCCGGACAGCATGGCCTGGCCGCCAAGCGCAAAAAGACCAAGGAGTATGGTACCCAGCTCAAGGAGAAACAGAAGGTGAAGTACATGTACGGTGTGCTGGAGCGTCAGTTCCGTAACACCTATGCCCGTGCCGCCCGCATGAAGGGACAAACCGGTGAAAACCTCATCCTCCTCCTGGAAGCCCGCCTGGACAACCTGGTGTACCGTCTGGGTATCGCCCCCACCCGCGCCGCTGCCCGTCAGCTGGTTCTGCATCGCCACATCACCCTGGATGGCGCCGTGTGCAACATCCCGTCCTGCATGGTAAAACCCGGTCAGGTGATCGCCGTTCGCGAGCGTTCCAAGAGCCTGGAAGTCATCGCCAGCAGTGTGGCCAATGCTACCAAGTACTCATGGCTGGAGTTTGATGCTGCCAATCTTACTGGCAAGTTCCTGAATGTCCCCGCCCGCGAGGAAATTCCCGAGAACATCAACGAACAGCTCATCGTGGACCTCTACTCCAAGTAACCGATTTAACACCCAACAACTTATGGCAATCTTAGCATTTCAGAAACCCGACAAGGTGATTATGCTCGAATGCACCGAGACCGTTGGCCGTTTCGAGTTCAGGCCTCTGGAGCCTGGCTACGGACAAACCATCGGCAACGCCCTCCGTCGCATTCTCCTCGCCTCCTTGGAAGGCTTCGCCATTTCCCAGATTCAGATTGACGGCGTTCAGGACGAGTTCCAGACCATCCCCGGCGTCATCGAGGGAATGCAGGACATTATCCTGAACCTCAAGCAGGTGCGCTTCCGCCGCATGGTAGACAGCGTAGACTCCGAGGTTGCGACTATCACTGTAAGCGGCAAACAGGAGTTTACCGCCGAGGACATCTCCAAAGGATTGTCTTCTTTCAAGGTGTTGAATCCCGAACTGCACATCTGCTCCCTGGAGCCTTCCGTAAAGATTAACATTTCCCTGACCATCACCAAGGGCCGCGGCTTTGTCCCGGCCGAGGAACAGCGGGAAGATTCTGCGCCCATCGGCACGCTGCCCGTAGACGCCATCTACACCCCCATCCGTAAAGTCAACTGGACCGTGGAGAACTACCGCGTGGAACAGAAGACCGACTACGAAAAGCTGAACCTTGAGATTGTCACCGACGGTTCCATCTCCCCGGAGGCCGCCCTGCAGGATGCAGCCAACATCCTCATCTACCATTTCAAGCTCTTCACCGACGACAAGAAGATCTCCATCGAGTCTTCCATCGAGTCCGACAGCAAGGAGCTTGACGAGGAGTCCCTGAGGATGCGTCATCTCCTTCTTACCAAGCTGTCCGATATGGGCCTCAGCGTTCGCGCATTCAACTGCCTTAAGGCCGCCGATATCGACACCTTCGCCGACCTTGTGTCCTACAGCCGCTCCGAACTCATGAAGTTCCGCAACTTTGGCCGCAAGTCCCTCAACGAAATCGACCTCCTGGTAGAGAAGATGAAGCTTTCCTTCGGCATGGATGTCACCAAGTACAATATTGAACCCAAGAAAAAGATCGTTTAATCATGAGACATAACAAAGCAGTCAATCATCTTGGTCGTAAGAGCGGGCACCGCAAGGCACTCCTCGCCAACATGGCATCCTCCCTCATCCTGAAGAAGAGGATTACCACCACCGAGGCTAAAGCCAAGGCCCTGAAGCCTTACGTAGAGCCCCTCATCACCAAGTCCAAAGAAGATACTACCCACTCCCGCCGCGTGGTCTTCAGCTACCTGAAAGACAAAGAGGCTACGGCAGAACTCTTCCGCACCATCGCCCCTAAAGTGGCCGACCGTCCCGGTGGATACCTCCGTATCCTGCACACCGGTTTCCGCAGCGGTGACGCCGCCGAGATGGTTCTGGTAGAATTCGTAGACTTCAACGAGGCCGCCCTTGCTTCCGGCAAGAAGGAAGCCAAGAAGAGCACCCGTCGCAGCCGCGCCAAGAAGGCCGAGGCCGCTCCCGCCGCTGCTGAGGCTCCCGCTGCCGAAGCAGCCGCCCCTGCCGCCGAAGCTCCCGCCGCCGAGTAGTAACTTGTAAGTGCCTGGTAAACAGCCAGTGCGTCAATAAAGCAAATGAGGCTGACCTTTGGGTCGGCCTCATTTTGTGCTTAGACGGAAGGGAAGGCACTTCCGGGGGACTCCGGTCGCTTCGCTCCCTCCGGCCCCTCCCACTGTCTGGGCTCGTCCACTTCGTGAACGGCCAGCCAGCGGGCCCCGCCCCCTACCCTCGTGCGGGGGTGCACAAGCCCCCGGAAGTGCCTTCCCTTCCACCACTGTTGCAGGTGAACTCATAAAGTGTAACAGGTCACAGGCCCTGCTGTTGCGGGTCTGTACTTTCGGCCATGACCGGTAACGGCAATCGGCTCCAGAGAGCCCCGAGCGTTGCAGGTCAGAAGCTTTTGACAGACCTGCAACACTTTGATGCTTACAAGTTAGCTGACACTGACTGTAACGTCCCAATAATTGGGACGTTAGGCTCAAATAAGCCCGTTTTTGCACCTAACGTCCGTGTTTTAGGGACGGTAAGTGCACTTTTCTGCATTGCGCCGCACTTTCGCAGTATCATTAGATGTATATAACGAAAAAAGGCAACCTTTCGGCTGCCTTTTCAGAGCGGAAAACGAGACTCGAACGCATGTTCTTATAATGCTTCTCGCCGGGTAATATTAGTGTAAAAAAAGATGCGTTATGATGCTGTTGAATGCTGCTTTATCGCTTATTTGAAGAGATCTTCCATCACCAAGACTTCCCCCAAGTGCGACCTAATTAGTACCCATGAAGCTCTTCGAGCAGAAGATGGAGAAGTAACGTTTAAGAGAATGACGGAAACGCCTTGAACATGGCCAGCAAAGAGATGAGTTCATCTTTCAGTCCATGACGCACAAAAATCTTCATCTCGCCCTCTGTCAATTCTCCCAGACCGCTGATTAAACTCTTCTCTGAAATACCCTGGACACTTTCTATACATTTGTCCAGGTATTGCTCAATGGGCATTCCCATACGGGATTCCACGATGGCTTTGTTGATTGAAGTCCTTTCCTTCAGGAAAAACCAGCAGTCAAAGACGTCCCTGCTTGTGATTTCACTCCTGTCAAGAAAAGCGCACAGTTTGTGGGCGAACATATCTTCCTTCACCATGACACGCATCTGGAGGCCGAGATAATTCCGGATTTCATAGTGATTGTCGTAAAGCCGGTTGGATATCTCAATCTTGAGTTTCCGCTCGCCGATACCATAGTCAAGCACGATGATTATTCCGTAGTGCTTGATAGCCTCGTCATGAATCTTGCCGTATTTCAGGACAATCTTGCGGATGCGCTCATAGACATCTGTCTCCTTCTCCGGCTTCAACAGATTGAAGTCAAGGTCCGTCGAGAAGCGAGGCAGATTATGAAAGAACATGGTGGCTGTACCGCCTTTAAAGGCCAGTACAGATGAAAGCAGCGTATCGGAGAAGATGTCCTTCAGCAGCTGCAACATGAAGAATTTATGTTTGTTCGTATCCATTATCCGAGAATTTTTGAAACCCGCTGCTCGAGCGTTTTGCTATTGTAGATGGGAAGGAGAGAAAGCACCTTCTTTTTGTCCAGAGAGGAAGGATTGTCAAAATAGTAATTGCTATCCAGGTACAAAGTGTCCAGGAAGGCTCTTTCCGGAGAAGCGATATTGACATTGCCTTCGCGGATGATGCCTGTCGTGTCAATCAGGATTTCTCCCTTGATTTTCCGGTACCGGTACACCTTCCCGCCGATTTCAACGCTCCTGCTCAGATTACCAACAGCGGTAATCTCATCGCTGTACTGGAAGACAATTCCGGCCCGCTGCAGCACATATTCCAGTGAGATGTAGGAAGGGGTATAGAGCAGGCAGGCAAGTTCTTTCTCATCATACCCTGGCTTGGCATAAATACCCTTCCGGGGATTGAGGATTTCGCCCTTCTTGACATAGCCAATCATCCTGTTCTTTACCGTTTCCCGGTCCAGCCCCTGGCCATAAGCCATGGCGATTCCCTGCATAGTAAAAACACTTGCTTTGTCCTTGTAAAGATCCAGGAGAAGTTGATTTTGTAAACCCATAGTAGTGTTGAGCGTTACTTTTAGTTCACAAAAATACGAAAAGATATTGACAACAACAAATCTTCTTGCTAAAAAGCAGTCTCCCTCCGCCAGGAAATTTCTCAGATAGCCCAGATGCCGGCAGCGGCTGCGGCACGTGCTCATCCCTTAGCGTCACGAATCCGTGATACGCGCTTACGAAGAGATTCTGTCCGGTGATATGTGCCAGGTGATCAAAGGGAGGCCGATTCGTAGCGCAGGCCGGCCCGGGGGATGTCGGTGGTGACAGGCTGGAATGACCGTACATCAGATTTCCGTCACTTCTTCCGCTTCCGCCTTCAGGATTTTCCCGTCGCCGTCGCTGTCAAAATGCTTCAGGCAATAAGCCTTGAAAACGCGGTCGTCCATTTGAGCGCCAAGGTCGACAACTTTATTGCCAGTATCTTCGTTGTCGTCATGATTCTTCTTGCGGCACCCGACGGGGAGTGCCACCATGGCGAGCATCAAGAGGTAAAACAACTTTTTCATGTCGGGCAGATATTGTTTAACGCTGCAAGTTCGCGATTTTCGGCGGAGTTGCCAAGAGCGGTTTTTACGGATTTTTTTTGGCTAATGGAAAATAATTGCTAAATTCACAGGTTGAAATAACGATTGCATTTAACAAACAAATAATCAACTATTATGAAACTTGTAAAAATCCTTGCTCTTGCGGTCACAACTGCGCTGCTCTTCGTGTCCTGCACAAAGAATAATTCCGAGGCTCCTCACGGCAATTATGTTGTCACCTGTGACAAAGAGGTCTCCCTTCACTCCGGTTCCGGCATCATCTTCAATGAAATGTGTGAAGAGGTTGCCAAGTTGGGCTATGAAGTCAAAACGGCAGCAAACGACAAGGCTGTTATCGCCGCGACCGACAAGGTATATGAAGCCCGTAAGAATCAGGCCAGTGAGGCAATCACGATTTCCGTCGGTTTCAAAGAAGGCAATGTATCGGGTAAACCTGAGAATATTCCGGTAGTCATCAAAACCTACACGCTTATTCCGGTAGACTAGTTTTATGAAAAAGTTTTTCTACGCGGCCCTGCTGCTGGGCCTCGCCGTCGCGTGCGGCAAGACTGAGTCGATCAAAGATTCCGGCAATAATAATGAAAACAAGCCCGACGATCCGGCCAGGACGGAATGGACACTGACCTATGCCGTGGCCCTTCCCAAGGAGACGGCCAAATATCTGGACGTGGAAATCTCCCACAAGGACGCTGCCGGAAAGGTCGTCGCTGATGGGACTCTGACCTCTGCAAGCACGAATGACGGCTGGCCGAATGATGATTTCCGCAATCTCCTGGTTGAGGCTGCCAAACAAAAGGGCTGGTCGGAAGATGTCTATACCCAGGAGTTGATTATCAAAAAGATCAGCGTCGGCAAAGTGAAGGCAGACTACAAGGATATTGAGAATGTGCTGGTTGTCACGATAAAACTCCACGGCGATATCCCGGACAATATTACGGCGGCAACCTTACTGCCTTTCAGCACCTATCAGACCGAGGACCGTTCCTTCATAGGTACGACGACCTTATTTACCCCGAGTGCCAAGAGCCCGGATCTGAAAACCTTCCTGACAATGGAGGCGTCTTCCGGCAAGAAGTTAACGGATCGTAACTGGGGCTTCGATTATGTCGGTTTAGATTAGTCCGGCGTTTCCCGTCCTTTTGCATATCGGTGTCCAAATTTTGGGCACCGATACTTTTTATTATTCATTCGACTTTGTCAGATGGTATTTGAAGCTATGGCCGATGGCCGGCAGCGAGAATAAGACGTGCAGGCACTGTGTCTCAATAGTTGGACAATAAATAAGGGTGGCGCATCGACGTGCGTCACCCTTAAAGAGCGGAAAACGAGACTCGAACTCGCGACCCCGACCTTGGCAAGGTCGTGCTCTACCAACTGAGCTATTTCCGCAGTATTTCAAAGACCCCGTCTTGTTTAACGGGACTGCAAAGATACGCCAAAATTCTGAACTTGCAAATTTTTTCGGCGTTTTTTTATCAAAACGGGCAAAACGCCGGCGGCAGGGGTGGCGTTAGCGGCCCAGGTCGTGGCGAAGGAGGAGGATGCGGCGAACGCTCTGGTCGATGCGGGATTCGGGGATATCGCCGCTGCGGATGGCGTTCATGACGGTTTCGAACACCAGGGGATAGTCTTTTACGCACAGGAGCATGTCCACGCCGGCCTTGATGGCAATGACGCAGGCGTCCTGCACGGGAAAGAGCCGAAAGATGGCGCCCATTTCCATGGCATCGCTCACGATAATGCCCTCATAGCCCAATTCGCCGCGAAGTTTGTCGGTCATGATCATGGGCGACAGGGTGCAGGGTATGTTGGAGCCCGTTACATTGGGCAGGGAGATGTGTGCACTCATGATCATGCGGGCACCGGCCTTGATGCCGGCCTTGAAAGGAATCATTTCGCACGCGTCTATCTCTTCCCAGGTTTTGCGGCTCATGGCGTAGCCGAAGTGGGTGTCGGCGTGGGTGTCGCCGTGGCCGGGAAAATGCTTGATGCAGCCCTCAATGCCGGCTTTCTGCAGCCCTTTGAGGTAACTTTTGACCATAGGGGCAGCCTGCACAGGGTCGTTGGAGAAGGCTCTGTTACCTATGACTACGTTGTTGGGATTGGTGTTTACGTCGGCCACGGGGGCAAAGTTAACGTCAAAGCCGTAACGCTTAAGGTAAGTGCCAATTTGGAAGGCGGCGTCGTACACGTCTTTTGTGCGCCCGGGAGCCGCCAGTGCAGCTGCCGAAGGGATTTTGGGAACAGAAAAAGCAGGGTGGTTGCCAATGCGTGCCACTCTTCCGCCTTCTTCGTCGATGTATAGCAGCGGATGCCCGGGTAGTTCACGAAGTTCCTGCGTAAAGCGCTCCAGCTGCTCCTCGTCCTTGATGTTGTGGGCAAAGAGGATGATGCCCCCGACCGGGTATTTTTGAGCCGTAAGACGCATGCGTTCGTTTACCTCCTGCAGGCCGATAACGGTAAGGTCTTCCGGGGATTCAAAGGTGACGTCCCGGTCCAGGGATTCGGGGCGAAGGATGAACATCTGCCCCACTTTCTCTTCCAGCGACATGGACTGCAATTCCTGCTCCAGGGGGTCTATGGGCTCGCTGCACCCCGTGAGCAGGGCAGCCAGCAAGAACCCATTGAGTAGCTTTTTCATCATGCTTATGCCAATTGATGTTTGATGAACTCCCGTTTTAAATCGGCCCCGTAGGCGTATGCTCCCACCTCAATGGTATTGAGCAGGTAAAGGTCTGTGCCTCTGAACAGGGTTTTTTCGGCCGTAGCGCGAATCTCTTTCACTTTGTCCAGGCTTTCTTTGGGCACCACCAGATGGCAGGGGATGATGTAGGCCACGGGGTTCAGCGCCAGGGCGTGGGCTACAGCGCGCACGCCGGCGGGATTGTCGGCCAGGGCGGCCAGTTCTGTATAGCTGTACAGGCGCCGGGGCAGCTCAAAGAGGGTTTTCCACACTTTAATTTGGAAGGGCGTGCCGAAGAGCCTAAGGTCCTCCCATTTTACCCCGCTGGCCCATTCCAGGAGCTGGGGCGTAGAAATCTTGCGGGTGCTCACGGCCCCTATCTGGGCGGGGGGAAGCTGTGCCACAGCGGCGCCGATATGCGCCAGATGGCGGTAGTCGGTGGAAACGGAGGCTATCTGGCCGTCAATTTCCGTAATAATCCACTGCGTATCCATGCTATTTCAAATAAGGTTTGAGCTGCTCCCAGCTAAGGGTGGCCGAAACCAGCCCCAGTGCGTAGGGCCCCACTTCGTAAGGCTGGAAGAACCACTGCATGCCGCCCCCGCTGACCGAGTAATTGCCGTTGGGGCGCACTTCTTCCATTTCTACCAGCGGCAGAAGTTCGGGGCATTCGGCCTCCATGGATTGCTTTACGGCTTCCTTTAGCAGGCCCGCCAGCGGCTCCTGATAGGAGGGTACAAAGAAGGAATCTTCGGCAACGAGTTCCCCGGTTTTACGGTCAAACACCAGCTGGCTCACGGTTTGAATGCCATGGGCACCGCCCCGGAAGGAATCGTAGGTGAGCTGGTAATTGCGCCACTGCTTGTAGTCTCCGGTGAATGTGCCGCATAGTTTGTCCTCCCAGGTTTGCACGCCCTGCCCGTCCGGACTTCCGTTCTCTGTGAGGTACTCGTCAATAAGGTTTTCCCGGTAGCGGATGGCGGTTTCTTCCAGCGGGGCCGACACATCCTCCAGGTCGAAGGCTTGCGCCACAATAGCGCCGTTCATGCGCTCCATGGCGGGAAGGAGCATGCCGCCGGAGGCGTACTCCAGCGAGAGGGAGAAATACAGGGAATCCGGGCTTCCTTCGGCCAGGGGCATTACCAAGTCGTCCTGGTAGGTTTGGGTGCGCAGTCCGTTGCAGGAAGCCAGAAGAAGGAGCGCTGCGAGGAAGGGAAAAGCTCTTTTCATAGCGTCAGTCATTTTGCATTTCCGGGATGTTGGTGGGGCGGCCGCGTTTGTCGCCCATCAGATAACGGGCGTAATGGTCGGCCATTTTCCAGAAGAAGTAGTCGTTCATGTTGCCGAAGCCGTGGCGCTGGCCGGGCAGCAGCACAAACTCGAAGCGTTTGCCGACCTTGATAAGGGCGTCGACCACCCGGATGGTATTGGCCGGGTTCACGTTGTCGTCGCGGTCTCCGGTTACCAGCATCAGGTGTCCCTTGAGGTTGGAAGCCAGCTCCTGGTTGGTGTTGATATGATACACGAAACTGGTATCGGCCTTGCTCACTTTTTCCTGGATGCCGTGATGCTGTTCGCTCCACCAGCGGTTGTAAATGCTGTTGTCGTGGTTGCCGGCGCAGGACACGGCTGCCTTGAAGAATTCGGGGTAGGTGAGGATGGCGGCCGTGCTCATGAAGCCGCCGCCGGAATGGCCGTGGATACCCACGCGGTTAAGATCTATCCACTTGTGGCGGGCTCCCAGCTGCTGGATGGCATATTTCTGGTCTTCCAGGCCGTAGTCGCGCAAATTTCCGTAGCCGTAATTGTGGTACCACTTGGAGCGGTTGGGGTGGCCTCCGCGGTTGCCCACGGTGATGACAATCATGCCCAGCTGGGCCAGACGGTCGGTTCTGATGCTGTAGCTCCAGGAAATGTTGTTGGCCTCTACCTGCGGGCCGGGATACACGTAATCGGCAATGGCATATACCTTGGTGGAATCGAAGTCCATGGGTTTATGGATGCAGCCATGAAGGTCGGTGACGCCGTCGGCCGCTTTTACGGTAAAGCGTTCGGGGAAGCGGTATCCGGCGGCAAAGAGCTGGGAGAAGTCGGCTTCTTCCAGGGGCGTGCGTTTGCCGGTGGCGGTGCCCACCAGCATGACGGCGGGCTTATAGTCGGCGCGGGAATAATTGGCTACCAGGTATTTGCCGTCAAAGGAGGCCACGCCCAGCACATCCATGTCGTCCATGTCCAGCTGCACCATGGGGCCGCCGCCAAGAGGCACCCGGTAGTTGTGCATTTGATAGGGATTCTCCGAGGGATTCACGCCGCAGGCGCTCACCACCAGATAGCCGGGGGCTACTGCCAGCACGTCCTCTATGTGGAAGGAGCCTTCGGTGAGGTTTTTCTTAAGGGTGCCGTCGGGGCCGTACAGGTACAGGTTGGCCCAGCCGTTGCGCTCGCTCCACCAAACGAAGTCTCCACTGGGCAGGAACCGGGGCTCCCGCACTTCCACATAGGTGTTCAGACGCTCCGAGACGATGGTTTTGGTGCTGTCGGCGTTAATATCCACTTTGCAAAGGTCGTAGCGCTTAAGGTCCCGGCTCATGCGGAACAGGTAAAAATGGTCGGGGCCGCCCAGCCATTTCATGGACATGAATTCGTTGTAGGCGTCTTGGGCGGTGGGCTGTGCGTTTAGAATTTGACCGTCCTGGTCTTTGAAGGCGTTCCAGGCATACTTTTTAACCTTTCCTTCCAGGTCAAGCACGCAAAGTTCTCCCTTGGGACCGGGTTCTCCGGGCATTTGATAATGATAAGTTTGGAGCTCCGGGCGGGGTGTGGCCAGGGAGTTGATGACCCAGAATTCCTTTACCGGGCTCATGTCCCAGCGAAGCAGGGCAAAGTGCTTGCCGTCCGGGGCCCAGTTGATGAGGGCCAGTTTTCGGGCGGTGCTGTCCTGTTCGGTGTCGCCGGTATAGTTGTCGCTTAGCCAGGAGTGGTCCTTGGTGCCGTCCTGGGTGAGGGCGCGCTCTACCAGGGTGCTGTCTTTGGGGTCCTTGGCGGCTTTGGCCAGGTTCTCCTTGTCCATCAGCCAAAGGTTATGGTTCTTGACATAAATGCCCACGCTGCCGTCGGGGCTCACATTGGCCCATTCGGGGTAGGGGTCGTGGTGCTCCTCGGTGTCCCAGGTGAGCTGCTTGGTGGCCAGGTTATAATAGAAGCGGTATTTGACAAACTCTCCCGTTCCGGCGCCCGTGCTGTCTCGTTTCTCGGTTTTGGACTCCAGGTCCCACTGGAAAAATTGGTCTTCTTTCAGTTCCAGTGCCAGCGGCAGATGCTGGGCGTCGTAGGGGTCCCGCGTAATCTCGCTAATTTGACGGGCCAGCTGTTCCATGTCCCAGATGAGTTCCTTGCGCCCGCTAGCGGGATCTACTATGTAGTAGTTGGTGCCGGCCGATGTCCTCCAGCTGTACCAGAATTTGTCCGATGAGGCAAACCAGTTGGGCCTGATGCGGGTAGAGAATACCATTTGCCGCATCCTTTTGGCCGAGAAGCGGCTGGCTTGCTCATAGTTGGCCCTGGAAACCTTTTGAGGCTCCCTGCTCTCCTGTGCCCGGGCCGGTGCCGATACCGTTAGCAGCGCCATGGCCGCCAAAGCGAAAAGATGTTTCATATACCTGTGCGTTATAGGGCGAAGATACAAATTACTTGGCACAAAAGCAAAATATGCGTATCTTAGCGCAGATGAAACCAAGAGTCATGAAAAAACGCATAGCAGTCATAGTTATTGCCACCCTTGCAGCCATCACGGCGGCCGCCCAGCCTGCGGGCCGGGAATGCTGGAACCAGGGCTGGACCTTTACCAAGGACGGGGAGAGCCGCACCCTGGACCTTCCCCACGATTGGGGCGTGGAGCAGCCCTTCTGTCAGGAAAACCCCGGTGAAACCGGCAAACTGGCCTGGTGGGGACAGGCCGCCTACAGCAAAACGCTGGAAATACAGGCCGAAGACCTTGACAGGAACCTTCGCCTGGAGGTAGACGGCGCCTTCTCCGGCGCCAAGGTATACGTGAACGGCCAGGAGGCCCCGGGCGCCCATCCTTACGGTTACGCTTCCTGGGCCGTAGAACTGAATCCCTGGCTCCAGACCGGCCGTAACCTCATAGAAATCAAGCTGGACAACAAGCCGGAGAGTTCCCGCTGGTACCCCGGCGGCGGCATTTACCGTAACGTATGGCTCACCCGCACAGAGAAAACGGCCGTGGCCCACTGGGGCACCTGCGTAACTACCCGGCTTCTGGGCACAGCCGCAGAAGTGACGCTAAAGACCGTGATCCGCACCCATCGGCCCCAGCCGACCACCCTTAGCACCGAGATCTTCCTGAACGGCCAGGTGGTGGCCGCCGACAGCCGGGACATACAGGTATACGACGGCCGCGAAGTAGCGCAAGTGTTTACCATCGGCCAGGCAGAAAAATGGGCCCCGGAAACGCCCGCTATGTACCTGGCCCGCACCACCATAACAGCAGAAAACGGCACCGTGGATACCTACGAAACCCCCTTCGGCATCCGTAGCAGCGAGTGGCGCCCGGATGGCTACTATCTGAACGGCGTTAAAACATTCCTGAAGGGCGTATGCCTGCACCACGATGCCGGGGCGCTGGGTGCCGTCTGGAACCAGGACGCCTGGGTGCGCCGCCTGGAAATGCTCAAATCCATGGGCTGCAATGCCATTCGTACCAGTCACAACCCTCCGGCGCCCGAGCTCCTGGACCTGTGTGACCAAATGGGTTTCCTGGTGCTGGACGAGCTAACCGACACCTGGACCTGGTCCAAGAAAGACAACGGCTACGCCACCCTGTTCACCGAATGGGCGCAAAAAGACCTGGTGGCCATGATTCACCGCGACCGCAACCACCCCTGCGTCATAGCCTGGAGTATCGGCAACGAATGCGGGGAGCAGGGAGATCCTACCCGCTGGTGGGTGCCCCAGATGCTCACCGATATCTGCCACCGCGAAGATCCCACGCGTCCCACTACGGCCGGCAACGACAATCCCTGGGCCGCCAGTCAGCCCTATGCCGCCACCCTGGACGTGTATGGCTTTAACTACAAGCCGCACCTTTACAAGGAATTCCGGGACGCGCATCCTAACCAGCCGTTCTACGGAAGCGAAACTGCTTCCTGCATTTCTACGCGTGGGTATTACCGCTTCCCAGTGCTGCAGGAAAAGGGAAAAGGCTGGGCCATGGAGCCTCCGTTCCAGGTGAGTTCCTATGACCTCTATGCCCCCGGTTGGGCCTCCAAACCCGACTACGAGTGGCAGGGCGAAGACAGCGTTCCCGAGTGCGCCGGAGAGTTTGTCTGGACCGGCTACGACTATTTGGGCGAACCCACCCCCTTTAACCTGGACCCTTCCGTGTTTACTAATTTCCACACGGAGGAAGAGAAAGCCGCCTACAAAGCCATGCTGGAAAGCTGGGGGCAAACCGTAAGCGAGGTTCCCCTTCCTTCACGCAGCTCCTACTTCGGCATTCTGGACCTGGCTGGCTTCCCCAAAGACCGTTTCTGGCTGTATCAGAGCCGATGGGCCCCCGAAGTGCCTTCGGCCCATATCCTCCCGCACTGGACATGGCCTGGCCGCGAAGGGGAGGTGACGCCTGTGCACGTGTATTCGTCGGCCACCGAGGCCGAGCTTTTCCTGAACGGAAAGTCCCTGGGCCGAAAATCCAAGGACGGCTATCGTTTTGTGTGGGACCAGGTGGTCTATGAGCCTGGCACCCTGGAGGTTATTACCTGGAAGGATGGCCGCGAGTGGGCGCGGGAGCAGGTTCGCACGGCGGGAAAGGCTGTGAAATTGCAGGCCGCTCTGGACTATGCCGGGGAAGACCTCACCTATGTTACGGTGGACGTCCTGGATAAAGCCGGCACCCTGGTGCCAAATGCCGATAACCTTTTGAGCTTCACGGTGAAGGGCCCTGCCACCCTCATAGCCACCGACGCCGGCGATCCCACCTCCCACGTGCCGTTCTGGAGCCCGGAGCTTCCGGCCTTCCACGGAAAGGCGTCGGCCATTTTGCGCCGAACAGGCCCCGGCTCTGTTACGGTAACGGTGAAAGCCAAAGGGCTCAAGGCCGCTAAAGTTACGTTTTAGGCGGGGATAACCCCTGTTGAAAACTTTGTTTATTAAAATATTTTTCGTATTTTTGCAGCCCATTTTGCGGAAACATAAGAGCCGTAAAATGGGTTGTAACTATAATTTATTTATTAACAAACATTTATGCCTACAATTCAACAACTTGTCCGTAAAGGACGCGAGGCACTCGAGGTAAAGAGCAAGTCTCGTGCGTTGGATGCTTGCCCTCAGAAGCGTGGCGTATGTCTGCGTGTTTACACAACGACTCCTAAAAAGCCGAACTCTGCTATGCGTAAGGTAGCCCGTGTTCGTCTTTCCAACGCCAAAGAGGTCAATGCCTACATCCCGGGCGAAGGTCACAACCTGCAGGAACACAGCATCGTGCTGGTTCGCGGCGGCCGTGTAAAGGACCTTCCGGGTGTTCGTTACCACATCCTTAGAGGAGCTTTGGATACCGCCGGCGTGGATGGTCGCACTCAGTCCCGTTCACTCTATGGCGCAAAACGTCCTAAGAAATCTAAGAAGTAATTTATCAACCTTAATTCTTTTTCAAAATGAGAAAAGCGAAGCCTAAAAAGAGGATTCTACTTCCTGATCCTAAGTTTCACGATGTGGAAGTTACCCGTTTCGTGAACAATCTTATGCTGCAGGGGAAGAAGAGTATCGCGTATTCTATCTTTTATGATGCCATCGACATGGTGGGCGAGAAGATGAAAGATTCTGACAAGGCTCCTTTGGATATTTGGAAGACCGCCCTTGAGAACGTGACCCCTCAAATTGAGGTGAAGTCCCGTCGTATTGGTGGCGCTAACTTCCAGGTGCCCACCGAGTTACGCCCGGAACGGAAAGTCTCCGTAGCCATGAAGAACCTGATCCAGTTCGCCCGCAAGCGTTCCGGTCACTCGATGGCAGAAAAGCTGTGCGCCGAAATCGTTGCTGCATACAACAGCGAAGGTGGCGCATTCAAGCGCAAAGAAGATATGCACAGAATGGCCGAGGCCAACAAGGCCTTTGCGCACTTCCGTTTCTAATCTGCATGCTAAATGGCAAAGAGAGATCTTAAATTTACACGCAATATCGGCATCATGGCCCACATCGATGCCGGTAAAACCACCACGTCGGAGCGCATCCTGTATTATACCGGGAAAACGCACAAGATCGGGGAGGTGCACGAAGGTGCTGCCACCATGGACTGGATGGTACAGGAGCAGGAGCGTGGTATTACCATCACTTCGGCCGCTACCACCGCCTTCTGGCACTACAACGGCAACACCTACCAGATCAACCTTATCGATACTCCCGGTCACGTAGACTTTACCGTAGAGGTAGAGCGCAGCCTGCGTGTTCTGGACGGAACGGTGGCCACTTTCTGCGCTGTGGGCCGCGTACAGCCTCAATCCGAGACCGTATGGCGTCAGGCAGACAAGTACGGCGTGCCTAAGATCGCGTATGTGAACAAGATGGACCGCGTAGGCGCCGATTTCCTCGCATGCGTAGAGGAAATCAAAAACAAGCTGGGCGCAACGGCGGTTCCCATCTGCCTCCCCATCGGCGCCGAAGACAAGTTCGACGGCATCGTGGACCTCATCGACATGAAGGCCATCTTCTACGACGGCTCGGAGGAACTCGTCAACTATCACGAGGGCGAGATTCCGGCCGATCTTAAGGGAGAAGCTGCCCGCTGGCGGGATATCCTGCTGGAAGCTGCCGCCGAATGCGATGAGACCCTCATGGAGAAGTACTTCGAGGATCCCGACTCCCTTACCAAGGAGGAAATCATTGCCGCCATTCGCAAGGGCTGCATTTCCATGCAAATCGTCCCTGCCTGCTGCGGTTCTTCCTTCAAGAACAAGGGCGTACAGTTCCTCCTGGATGCCGTGATGCGGTATCTGCCTTCTCCGCTGGACAAAGGCGCCGTTACCGGCACCAACCCCCGCTCCGGAGAGGAAATTACCCGCAAACCTTCGGCCGACGAACCCTTCTGCGCCCTGGTGTTCAAGATTGCCACAGATCCTTTTGTGGGACGTCTTGCATTCCTTCGCGCCTACAGCGGCCGACTGGATGCCGGTTCCTATGTATTTAACACGCGCACCGGAAAGAAGGAGCGTGTGGCCCGCCTGTACCAAATGCACTCCAACCACCAGAACCCTATCGAGTTCGTAGAGGCCGGAGACATTTGCGCAGCCGTGGGCTTCAAGGACCTTCGCACCGGCGATACCGTGTGCCTGGAAGAAAAACCCATCACCCTGGAAACCATGGAGTTCCCGGATCCCGTGATTGGAATTGCCGTAGAGCCCAAGACCCAAAAGGACCTGGACAAGCTGGGCATTGCCCTTGGCAAACTGGCCGAGGAAGACCCCACCTTCACGGTGAAGAGCGACCACGAGACCGGCCAAACCGTTATCAGTGGTATGGGAGAGCTTCATCTGGACATCATCGTAGACCGTCTGCGCCGCGAATTCGGCGTAGATATCAACCAGGGTGCTCCTCAGGTGAACTACAAGGAAAGCATCACCGGCAGCCATCAGCTTCGGGAAGTCTTCAAGAAGCAAACCGGTGGTCGTGGTAAGTTCGCAGACATTATCGTCAATATCTCTCCTGCCGATGAAGGTGTGCAGGGTCTTCAGTTCATCAATTCGGTTAAAGGTGGCAACATCCCCAAGGAATTCATCCCGTCCATCGAAAAGGGCTTCCAGTCCGCGATGGCCAACGGCGTTCTTGCCGGCTACGAGGTCCCTTCCTTGAAGGTAGAGGTCATCGACGGCAGCTACCATCCCGTGGACTCCGACCAACTCTCCTTTGAGCTGGCGGCCCGCATGGCCTTCCGTCACGCCTGTCCCAAGTGTCATCCGGTACTCCTGGAGCCCATCATGAGCCTGGAGGTAGTTACCCCCGAAGACTACATGGGCGACATTGTAGGTGACCTTAACCGCCGCCGCGGCCAAATTGTGGCCATGGACTCTACCGCCAATGGAGCACGCATCGTCAAAGCTTTTGTTCCGCTCTCAGAGCAATTTGGTTACGTTACCGTGCTGCGCACGCTGTCAAGCGGCCGCGCCACCAGCACCATGACGTTCGACCATTACGCCGAGGTCCCGGCCAACCTGGCCAAGGAAATCGTAGAGAAGAGCGGTTACAGGGTAGTAGACGACGAGTAATTTAGCAATGTTAAAAAGTAATTGATATGAGCCAGAAAATCAGAATCAAACTGAAATCCTTCGATCACATGCTGGTAGACAAATCTGCCGCCAAGATCGTCGATACAGTGAAGGCAACGGGTGCAAAGGTAGTTGGTCCCATTCCGCTTCCTACAAACAAGAAGATCTTCACTGTGAACCGCTCCACCTTCGTTAACAAGAAGAGCCGCGAGCAGTTCGAGCTGAACTCCTATGTTCGTCTTATCGACATCGACGAGTCCAACGCCAAGACCGTAGACGCCCTCATGAAGCTGGAACTTCCCTCGGGCGTTGAGGTAGAGATCAAAGTGTGAGGCTAGTCCTCCGCTTTAAGGCCCCTTAGCTCAGCGGTTAGAGCAGCGGACTCATAATCCGTTGGTCCTGGGTTCAAATCCCCGAGGGGCCACCTTCGCTGGAGACTGTATCCCTTCCCCGGGGTACAGTCTCTTTGTGTGGCTGCACCACGCCCTTCTCTGTAATGCAGCTCTAGCTATGATCAGTATATTGCTGGTAATCAGCGTATTGCCAACTTTCGGGTGCACCTGGATGTGCACCGGTAGTTGCGTAATTGGCTGTGTTTCAGTTGATTACTTATCATGGTTCTCATTTCCATCTCCGCGCCGAAGTACCGTTTCGCTAAGTGGCTTATTCTGAGCACGTTACAGATATTTCATCCGGCTTTTTGCTGGATGAAATTCTTGTAATAGACTGATAGTCATGCGATTAAGCAAACGGCGGAATAAGAATAGTGGTGCCGATGTGGGCAGTTGTAGACGTTGGCGGTCGTTGGCTCGGCCATGGTGGGCGGCAAAAGGCGGTCGGCGGGGGAGGGCGCGCCCTCGGTCAGATGCCAAAAAAGGGGCGGCACCGCTCGCTTTGCGTCCAACTCCTCCTTTTAGCCCCGCCTTCGGCGTGTCTAACGTCGTCGAACAAGCTCCGCAATCCCGCTGGCGCGGGACCGCTCCATCCATCGGCCAGCGCACTCCCACGCTGCAACCCACGCGTACCCTTTTTTGTCAATTCCCTCCGGCACATCCCTTTCCCCGCCGACCCTCTCGCGATTTGCCGTTTTATGCAAGTGTCTCTTGGTCAATTAATTACCAAAAAATGGTCGGCCGATTCTACTGATCATATTTGCGTAATTAACTAACAGTGAGCCATTTACAAGAAACGGCCCATGTGTGTTTCCTCGGCTTCGCTTGGGATGACAATGATACTTCGCTCGATATGAATAGAATGACTTCTCATATGATGACATACATGGCTTCGCGCAGAGAAGCTAGGCATGATTGTACATTGGTTTTATCGAAAGCACGGCTTGGTGTGCAAATAGACTTCATTTTGTTCACCAAGCGGTACCTAAGGTACTCGGCACTTGACAAAAAGTGGCCCAAATGTAAATTGCGCGGGACTTCTGCCTTCCCAACGTCCCCCTTGCAGGACCGTTGGGCATGATTGGTGCCGGTTTTCTCTCCCAACGTCCCACACTAGCTGGACCATTGGGCAGATTACGGCCTGATTTCTTGGCTAACGTCCCCCTTGCAGGACCGTTAGGCATGATTGCGCCACTAGTTCTGCTTTTTTTTGAGCAAAGCGAGCGTATGGTACCACGGCGCCGATTCGAGCTAGCGATAATCCCGTTTTATGGTGGCGATAGTGCCGAATTGCTAAGTTCCTGTTACACAGCAAGTTGCTGAAATTTGATCCAGCAAAAAGCCGGATGAAATATTCGTAATCAACAGATATTCAATAGGTTATACAAACAGCAAAATGGGCGTGGTTGCGCTGATGGAACGTGGGTTTGGAGAGGTGGCTGTCACAGAGCAAAAGAGCAAGGGTGCTCACCGTTTTTGTCAATTATACCGGAAGTTCCGCAGAAAAAGAGTATATTTGTGAGTTAACACTAAGGCTAACCGCATGAAGTTCCAAACCTATGTGCTCTTTTTCATCCTTTTTGGACTGGCGCCAGACCTGTATCTGGGGCTGGCTACCGGATGGGAGATGGTTTGGAAGGTGCTGGTTTGCATTCCCACCGTAGCTGCGCTCGTTAGTCTGGTATTCATTGGCCTGGGCCGTCACTACACAGAGGCTTTAAGGGTGTTTTCCTACCTCATTTTCCTCTTTGAATTGCCCAAGTTCGTGGGCATGCTGCTATCCCCGCTGGGCATGGTTGCGGGCGGGGTGGCTGCCGCGGCCGTTGCTCTGTTTTTTGCCACGCTCATCTTCTATTCCTCCCGGCACCTCAAAGTGAACACGCAAACCCTTTCCTTCAAGGACCTTCCGGAGGCTTTTGGCGGGCTCAAACTGTGTCAGCTCTCAGACCTTCATCTGGGGTCGTTCGGGCGCAAGGCCAAATATGTCCAGAGGGTGGTAGATGCTACACTGGCACAGCAGCCAGACCTTATCCTCTTCACCGGCGACCTGGTAAATTTTGCATCGGAAGAGGCGCTTCCCTACAAGGAGCAGCTGTCCCGTCTAAATGCCCCTATGGGAATATGGGCAGTTCGGGGTAACCACGACTATCTGCTGCACGGATGCTTTAGCGAGAAAGAACGCGAAAAGGACACGCAAAGGCTGCTGCGCTTCGAGCAGGAAGACCTGGGCTGGCATGTCCTGCAGGACCAGAACATCCTTCTAAGCAAAGACGGAGAGAGCATTGCCCTTGCAGGAGTGGGCAACATTTCTACCAGCCCCTACTTCCAAAAGATGGGCGGCAACCTGAAAAAAGCCACCGAAGGCATTCCGGAAGGTGTGTTCACCATCCTTCTGTCCCACGACCCTTCCCACTGGAGGGCTCAAGTAGTGCCCGAGAGCCAGATTCACCTCACGCTTTCCGGTCACACGCACGGCCTTAAATATAAACTGGCTGGCTTGCATCCTTCTCACTGGAGGCTGCACGAGAATGCTGGGCTGTACTTTGCCGGGGAGCAAATCCTGCACGTGTCCGAAGGCCTGGGCAGCGCCTTTGCCTTCCGCCTGGGCGGCTTCCCCAAAATCGATATCATAACATTGAACAATACTAAAACCCCCTGATTATGGAAAAATGGCTCATGATTGCCAACAGTGCCTCTAAGTCGGCATCGGCACAGAATGTTTGGAAAGACTGCAAAAAAACGCTGGAGGAGGCAGGTCTGGAAGTAGAGGTAAAACTTACGGAAAAACCCGCTCATGCCATAGAATTGGTGCAGGAAGGCGCCGCCGAGGGCTATCGCAAAGTGATTGCCGTAGGCGGAGACGGCACCGTGCATGAAGTGATGACCGGCCTGCTTCGCTACGCCGACGCCCATAAGGCCAGCCTGGCCGACTGGACCCTTGCCGTGATTCCCGCCGGCACCGGCAACGACTGGATTCGCAGCACCGGCCTTTCCCAGGATATTGAAGAGGCCGTTCAGGCCATCATTAAAGGCAATACCGGCAAGGAAGACGTTGTGCGCATCACGTTGCCGCAGGGCGTGTTCTGCATGGCCAATATTGGCGGCATTGGCACCGACGCGGCCATTTGCCACAACACCAACCAGCTCAAGAAGAAAGGCCATAAAGGCGGCTTCCTGTACACCATGGTGGCCCCTTATTCCACCCTTTCCCGCAAGCGCAATCCCGTAGAGGTGGTTTGCGATGGGCAGGTAGTGTATAAAGGAAAACTCTTCACCGCCACCCTGGGCAACGGCGCCTACCGCGGCGGCGGGCTCATTCAAACCGCCCAGGACACCAAGTGGGACGACGGCCAGCTGGACGTTTCCATCATGCCCGGCGTGAACCACATCAAGGGCCTTATGCTCATGATGCACTGCCTGTCCGGAGACCTCGCCGTACAGCCCGGCATGGTAACCAAAAAGTTCAAAACCATGACGGTAAAGCCCCTTGGCAAGGTGGCCGATATAGTAGAAGTGGACGGAGAAATCCCCGGCACCCTGCCGCTCACCATGGAGCTCACCGGAGAGCAAATCAACATTATTGTCAAGTAGTATGAGGGGCACCGTCAAAGCGGCCAGGCTAAGTTTCGCCGACCGCTTTCTTCGCTACTTTTCCTACGCCATGGTGCACGTTGTGCAGCGGCCCAAGCTAATGGCTCCAAAGCCCGTCCTGGACCAGCCCACCATCTTCGTGTGCAGGCATGTGGGCCTCATGGACCCTGTCATTTTAATGGTTATCTACTTTAAAATGATGGTAAGGCCTCTTGTAGCCAAAGATTACTACGACAAAAATGCCTTTACGCAGTCATTCTACAAGCACGCCCAGTGCATTCCCCTGGACCGCCGCAATGTGTCCAAGCAGTGGATAGAAGACTCGCTGGCGGCGCTGGCAAAAGGAGAGAGTATTATCATTTTCCCGGAAGGGAAGCGCAATAAAACCGGCGTGGGCCTGCAGCCCTTCCATAACGGGGCGGCGCTCCTGGCCGCCCGCAGCGGTGCCCGTGTAGTTCCCGTGTACAACGCTTTCTGGAACTTCCCGCACCGTTACAGGCTGGCCATCGGGCAGCCCGTGCAGCTGGATCCGCTTCCTGCCTCCGACAAAGAATCGGCCGAATGGCTCAAAACCCAAACCGCGCGCATGCAGGAAGCTGTTGCCGCCCTGGCCGGAATGGTAGAACAAAACCAATGATTTATGAATTTACATGTAGTAAACGAGACCGGTCGTCTTAGAGATGTTGTGCTGGGATTACCCTGGTCCAACGGTCCCGTTCCAACGCTTGATCAAACTTTTGACAGTAAATCCTACGAGTCGGTCCTGCATGGGGTTTATCCCAAGGAAGAAGACATTGTGAGGGAGATGAGCGCCTTCGAGTCGGTCCTGCTCAAATATGGGGTGAATGTGTATCGGCCAGAGCTAGTCATGGGCTGCAACCAGGTATTCTCCCGCGACGTGGGTTTTGTCATAGAAGACAAAATCATTGTGTCCAACATTATCCCCGACCGTCAGGAAGAGATAGACGCCTACGGCACCATTTACGGCTCCATTCACTATAAAAACATTTACAACCTGCCCGAGACCGTACACGTGGAAGGCGGCGACGTCGTCCTATGGAACGACTACATTTTCCTGGGCCAGTATGCCTTTGAAGACTATCCTTCCGTAAAGACCGCCCGTACCAACCGCCTGGCCCTGGATTACCTGCGCATGATTTTCCCCAAGAAGAAGATTATTTCCCTGAATCTGCGCAAGAGCGACACCGACCCCTACGAGGGCATCCTGCACCTGGACTGCACCTTTATGCCCGTTGGCAAGGGCAAATGCATCATTTACAAGCGCGGTTTCCTGAATCCCCGTGACGCCGACCACCTCATCGAGCTCTTCGGCCCCGAGAATGTGTTCGAAATCACCACGGAAGAAATGTACTGGATGAACTCCAACGTATTCTCCATCTCAGAGGATGTGGTGGTGGTGGAAGAGCATTTCCTGCGCCTGAAAAAGCACATGGAAGACGTTTGGGGCATGACGGTGGAAACCGTTCCTTACCGCGAAATTTCCAAGATGGGCGGCTTGCTGCGCTGCTCTACCCTTCCTTTAAGAAGAGACTAAGCCTATTTACACAGCATAATATCCAGGATCATGCGGTCGGTGGCCTTCATGCCGGCCGACCCTATGGTGCCTATGTTCCGGATGGTTTTCTCCACGTCGTCTTCGATGATGCCGTCGGTGGAGGGAATGCAGGTGCCGCGCAGGGCCAGGACGGCCGATTGCACCGCGCAGGAAACGCCGGAAGCCACTTTCATGGCGCAGCCCACCTTGGCGCCGTCGCACACCATGCCGGTAATGTTGCCGGCCATGTTCTTAATGGCGGCGCACACCTGCTCGTAGGAGCCTCCCTGCAGGTACACCATGCCGCAGGCACTGCCGGTAGAGGCCACCACGCAGCCGCAAAGGGCCGACAATTTGCCCAAATAATGCTTGATATGGATGGCCACCAGGTTGCTAAGGATCAGGGCCCGGGCCAGGCGTTCGTCGTCTACGTTATACTTGGCGGCATAGGCGATAACCGGCATACTGGCCGTGATGCCCTGGTTACCGCTGCCGCTGTTGCTCATGGCGGGAAGCGTACTGCCGGCCATACGGGCGTCTGATGCAGCGGCCGTCATGCCCATGGCATAGCTTAGGAAATTGTCGCCGAATACCTCCTTTTGATTCTCGCGGATGGCCTTTCCCACCTGCAGGCCGTAGCTTCCTTCCAGGCCTTCTATGGCCAGGGCCCAGTTCAGGGTGCGGTCTTCCAGGATAAAGGAAATCTCTTCCAGGGGCGCCTGGCAGACATAATCCCAGATTTGCTTTACGGTAAGGTCATAGGCTCCTTCCACGTTCCTTTCCTTAGCCGCTGCGGCACTCTCCGAGCTCATCAGAATTTTGTCGGCAAAGCTGGTTTCCACTATGCGGTCGTGGTCGTCTTCGATGATGGCATAGGCGTGGGGGGCTAATTCGGCGCTGGCCGCTACGCGTCCGTCCACGGTGACGGTGGCTTTTACATACAGCAGGTGCTCGGTGTCGGCTACGCTAATGTGCACATGGCCGCCGGCTACCAGCTCTTTGGCGCGCGCTACGGCTTCGGGCGTAAGGTTTTTCAGTACCTCCAGTCCGCGGGCCGATTCCCCGCAAACGGCGCCCAGCGCGGCTGCCACGGGAAGGCCCACCATGCCGGTGCCGGGGATGCCCACGCCCATGCCGTTTTTGAGGATATTACCGCTCACGGCAACGTCCAGCCGAAAATGGGCCTTCAGGCGCCAGGAACCCTTACAGGCGCATTGGTCACAAATAATTTCTACGGCTTTGGCCACGGCCAACGCCACGGCAATGGGTTCGGTGCAGCCCAGTGCGGGCTTCACTTCCTGCTTTAAAAGCTCAAGGATGGAGGAAGCATTCATGTCTTAGTCAAACATTACCCGGGGATTCATGGCCGATGGAGAACTCCAGTCAATGCCGTGCTGGGCCAGGACGGCCTGCTTGGTGGCCCAATAACTGAAGCAAAAGCCCATGCCGCGGGGTTCTCCCTGCAGGCGACGGTCGCATTCGGCCTCTACTTCGTAAATGATTTCTTCCCACTTGGGGGTGCGCTCAACGGGGTCAAAGAGCAAATGAGCGCCCGTGTACTCTACCCACCACTCCATGCTAACATGGGGGTCTATGTAAAAGTCCAGCTGGTTTTGAATTTTGTCGGCTTCTTGCACGCCAAGAACTTCGTCGAAGGTGGTGTCGCCCTGCTCCTCCTGGGCATCGGCCAGTTTCCTTAGCTGAAGGAATTCCAGGCACAGGCGGGGAACGTCACGCTGGGGAAGCAGGTCTTCTAAGAAAAGGCAGTCTATGAGGAATACAATGCCCGTGGGCTCCATTTCCTTGCCGCGGAAGGGCAGTTTGTTGTTCAGAATATCGTAGTACTCGCGGGCCAGGGGAATGTTTTTCCATACCTGCCAGCCTTCTTCGGCGGCATTTTTGCGCATTTGATTCAGGAGCTCGACGGCCCTGTTGGTATATTCCTCTTCTTTTTCGGGGTCGGCATCGGCCTTTAGCATAATGAGGTAACCGCCCGACTCGTAGATGTAGGGATTGTCTTCCCGGTACATGGGAGAATTCCAGGTGTGGCCTCCCTGTAGCGAGATGGTTTGCCCGCCATGCCGAAACACCAGCGTGCAGCCGTCAAAGGAGACCACCTGGGCCAGGCCCGGATGGTCGTATGTTTTGGCAAAAAGGTCGTAGCCGGGGACTACGTCTTCTGTGGGCACTTCTTTTTGGCTTGTGCCGTGGTTGGCTATGCCCATATCGTTGGTTTCCCAGGAATAGCCTACAAATACTTTGTACTTCATGTTAAAGGGTATTTTTGAGCGGTTTTTCCCCGCAGGTGAGGGGAGCGGCGTCGCGATAGCCGTTGGCAAAAGTGGTAAGAAAAGTTCGCAGGTTCATAGAATACAAAGATAGAAAATGTTATATTTGCATCAAATGAAAAATCCCATGAGAAAATATGTTTTGGCCCTGATGGCCTTCCTTTTACTCCTTGGCAGCGGCGCTTTTGCGCAAGAAAAGAGATTTGTGCCCTATATTCCCGAGGACCAGATGCCAGATGCCGTGTTGTGTGTCCCTGCGCCTCCGCAGGATCCCAGCACCGCCTTCGACTACGACAAACTGCGCTATCTGTGGGGCAAGCAGCAGCGCCAGGATTCCCTTCGGCTGGCTATGGCCGTTCGGGATGCCATCTGGGATATAGATACCACGCTGGCCATTCTGGCGCAGCCCTTCGGCCTTCAAATTTCCAAAACCGGCACGCCGGCCATTTATGAAGTGCTAACCAGAGGGGTTACCACTATTGAGAATATCCGTTTCAAACCCAAGGCTCATTATTTTCGCATAAGGCCTTTTGCCTATTTCAACGAGCCGTCCATTTTTCCTCAGGACGACAAATGGCTGGCCGGGGAAGGCTCCTACCCTTCGGGGCACACCATTCGTGCATGGGCTTGTGCACTCATCATGTCCCAGATTAATCCCGCCACGGCCGAGGCTGTCTTTGCCCGGGCCTGGGAGTCGGGCGTGAGCCGTGTTATCTCCGGTTGCCACTGGCAAAGTGACGTAGATGCAAGCCGCCCCGTGGCCGGCATAGGCTATGCCCGCCTCCAAACGTCCAAAGAATTCAGGAAAGATATGGAAAAGGCGCAGGCCGAGTTAAAGAAAATGATTACTCAATGAATAGGATGAATAAGTTTTTGACGGCCTCTTTAATGGCCATAGCCGTGCTGCTGGCAGGCGCATGCACCCCGGAGGAGCAGCAGCAACTCCTGGACGATCTTATGGACACGGAAGTAACGCCGGAAGGGGAGGAGGATGTTGCTGTGTCGTCGGTTACCCTGGACAAAACCGAACTTAAGCTGAAGCCCGGCGAGGATGCCCAGCTCACAGCCACGGTGCTGCCAGAGAATGCCACCGACAAAACAGTTACCTGGAGTTCCTCCAACACGGCCGTTGCCACGGTGGACCAGGGCAAAGTGGTGGCTATCAAGGAAGGCCAGGCCCTCATTAAGGCCAAAGCCGGAGAAAAAGAGGCCCAGTGTAAGGTGGTGGTAGCCAGTTCCACCGTTGCTGTAACCTCGGTTACCTTAGACAAGACCGAGCTAAAGCTCAAGGAGGGCGAGTGGGCGCAGCTCACAGCCACGGTGCTACCAGAGAACGCCACCGACAAAACGGTTACCTGGAACAGCTCCAACACGGCCGTTGCCACGGTGGACCAGGGCAAAGTATCGGCCGTTGGTGTGGGCCAGACCTTCGTTAAAGCCATTGCCGGAGGAAAGGCAGCCCAGTGCAAAGTGGTGGTGTCCAGTTCCACCGTTGCCGTAACGTCGGTCACCCTGGACCAAACCGAATTCAATCTCACGGTGGGCGAGTCGAAACAAGTTACGGCCACGGTGCTGCCAGAGAACGCCACCGACAAAACCGTTACCTGGAGCAGCTCCAATACGGCCGTTGCCACGGTGAGTCAAGGCAAGGTAACCGCTGTTGGTGCCGGCGAAGCCCAAATCTTTGCAAAGGCCGGAGATGTGCAGGCCGAGTGCAAGGTGTTTGTCTCGGAACCCACCTACGAAGAAGTGGTAGATCTGGGCCTTTCCGTGAAATGGCGTGGCTGGAATCTGGGCGCCAGCAAGCCGCAGGAATTTGGCGATTATTATGCCTGGGGAGAATTGGAACCCTATTATACCAGCCTTAGTGTAGATAAGAGCCAGGGCTGGTATGCCAATGGTTGGAACAGCAACAAATCCAACGGCTATAACTGGCAGTCGTACAAGTTCCGCAAGAGCGGCTTCAATGCCTGGGACAGCAGCAATCCCCTCATTGTAACCAAGTACAACACCATAGAGGGGCGCGGAACCGTAGATGGCAAAACTGTCCTGGACCTGGAAGACGACGCCGCGCACGTGGCTCTGGGCGGCTCCTGGCGCATCCCCACCAAGGAAGAGTGGGATGAACTTCTGGATAATTGCACCACCGAATTTGTTCAGAATGCCTGGGAGTTCTACATCAGTGGTGTGAAATACGGAGGCCATGCCCGCCGCTTTACCAGTAAAAAGAACGGCAAAAGCATCCTGCTTCCCATAGCCGGTTACTTCTTCAATACCTACTGCTACGCCAGCCAGGGCGTTCAAGGCTCCTATTGGTCCTCTACCCTGGTCTCGTCCCACATTCAGGACTCCGGCGAGCACGCCCCCGGCGAGGCCTACTACCTGCGTCTGTACGGCTCCACCATAGATGTGTACATGATAGAGCGCTTCGAAGGCATCTCCATCCGCCCGGTCACCGACTAACGGCGGCTTGGCGCCAGAGTGCTGTTTTTGTTAAGTGTTTCAGAATCATTGAATTATGTATAATTGGTCATGCTTTTTGCATGACCAATTTTACGTAACTATCAGAGTACCAGCCGCTTGCGAGAAGCGGTCCGGCCCTGCCTAATGCCGGGGTATTGCCAGGAGCTTGTCTATGGACATGGCCCCATGGTGTTTTTGGACCAGGTCCAATTATAAGTGCCGGACTAAGTCCAGCGATAATGCCATAGAAGCACCTGGAATGCCGATGTGCTGGACCTGGTCCAGTGGATAAAAGCGGACCAGGTCCATATCTGGGATAGACCTCGTCCATATTGGTATCAGACCTCGACCATTTCGGTGCCGGATGGGGCTCTACATACAGAACAAGTAGGAGTTGGAATCGGTCTATCCCTTGGCATGGGCGTGGTAAGCTGGATATTTGTGCCAGGTGGGCTGGAAATTTGGGCTAGGTGGGATTTTTGTGTACCCACCAGGCCCATGGTTTTTGCCACTGATGCGCTGAGTGGCCGATTCGGCGGGCCAGGTGGGCAGCGTAAAAACCCACCTGGCCCAGAAACACCGCCTACCTAGCCCGCGCGAAGAGATAGTTTACTTACTATCCCAAACCCAGTCTTCATAGCCGTTGGGGCCATAGTCCGGGCTGGTGCGTACGGGAACATAGGCACAGTCTTCTTCATACTCTTCCTTAGTAATGAAATCCGTGGTATAGATGTCACCTAACGGAAGATGTCCCCATAGCACACGGAAGCCATTACCTTCTCTTGAATGCTCCCATAGCCATTTTCCGGTCCGTTTGTTTTTTGCATTGATCCCAATGCCATACGTTTTCCCGTCATAGCCTAAAGACAGTGGTATTTCCCCATATTCATTCACTTCATCATAGGATCCGGCAGGAATAGACTTGAGAAGATGTGTTGAAGCCATGGATACTGGAGTATTCCACACCCAATCTCCCATTCTGAGATATTCACATCCGGCGTAAGCGATATGGCTCCAGTCTCCGCCAGAAGTTGTCCCTGTATATAAAACAAGTTCAATATCCCAAGGGTCCAGCGTGGGGTGATCCTTGGCCATTTCCAGATGATACTTGCACTTGTCTATATGCGTAAACATATTCACCGTGTAAATATAAGCCGCATATTCAGGTATGTAGCCTATGGGATAGGGATGAATGAGATGATAACCGTCGTCGTCGTGGTATTTCCATCTGGTTAGATGATGTGTGGGGCCGCACATATGGACAGCACCCAATGACTCTGTACTGGCAAATTGCGGCCATAGATAGCGCTCCCAAATGGGGTCGAATTCAATTTCCGGGATAAGGTCGTCCCAGGTCTTGGTGTAGAGGCCGCCCAGCGAAGAAGTAGTGGGTGCGAATCCCAGAATCGGCTGCAGATACAGTTTTGTTCCATAGGGGTTGGAGGTATTCCCTTCCAGGCCGAATTTCAATTTTATCTCTGTCTGGAGACCCGCCGACAGCAGTCCGCAAAGGGAGATGCTGGGGGTAACCGTAAGGGATGCACTGGCCCATAAACTGCCGGAAAGTTCCGAACTCAGTTCCGGTTGCATATTATTTGGCGCCGGCTCGGACTCCAGATGGCGGAAGGCGAATCCCTGGCCGTTAAGGTATGAGAAGCCGAATCGCCCCAGATCCATATTGTAGTTAACGACGGTCTTGAACTGAATGCTGCCGCCCACGGCTACGCCTGCCCCTACAGACAGTTCGGGAGTAAGGAAGACGCCCGGGCAGATGGGAATGCCTGGGACAAAGTACATGGTGAGCAGGTGCACGTTCTTGTCAATATCGCCTTCGGCCTTGATCATGAATTCGGCCGAAAGGTTGAGCACCGGGTTGAAGTTGAAATTGATCCAGTTCAGTTTTCCGTCCATCACGCTTACGCCGGCTTTCATTCCCACGCTGATGCCTGCGCTGAATTTTCCGGAGACATTGTCTGTCCCGCGCGAAATCTCCAGGGTAGGGGTGGAGAGGGTGGTGCTGGAGACAGAGGCCTTGGTGTCGGCCTGGGCTATCTCGTCTTCTGAGAAAACGATTCTTCCTTCCGGGGTGCGATAGAAGGGAACATTATTCCCCTGAGCGTCAACGATTTTACTTAAATAGCCCGAAAGGTCCACGTCCAGACCGCCGTCCTCTGTGAAGCTGCCGTCTTCCGTATACATACCGTCGCCGAATTCCAGGCTCTTATAGGCCGCAAAGGGATTGCCGGTAGGTTCGGCCTTGAGGAGGGCGTGCGTGTTGTCCCCAAAGGGGGCGATGATTTCCTTGATCACGAGTACGCCGCCGGAAGGGAAATCGTCCGTGGCGTCAAAAATAAGGAACTGGCCCTCGTGGAAGCCCATATCTATGGGAACATAGATGTCCATATAAGGGAGCTCTATGGTGGTGTTGTCCAACTTGGCCACAGAGCCGTCGTCGCAGAAGACAGGACCTTTTACGCAGGAAAGGATGGTTACCTGGCGCAGAAGGTCGGCCGTCATAACAACGGCATTTTCGTCCAGAACGGCCACGTTTGAGGCAATGTACTCCCTGGTGGGTACATCTCCTACCGGGTAAACTACGCCGCGCTCAAAGGTGGTGCCTTTGCTGCTGCCGGTTGTGTGGGTGGTGCGTTCTCCGCTGGCCGTTACAAAGGTAATTTCCACGCCTTTAGCGTATTTGCGGGCCGGTACCATTATATAGAAGCGGCCGGGTTCTCCGGCGGGCAGTTTCACGCCCTCCTCGCCGCAGTCCAGGGTAATGGAAAGCTCGGTGCCGTTTACGCTGGCAACAGGAGCGTTGCCGGGGGTAATGCTTACGCTTCCGGCTACGGCTGCTCCAGACAAGTCTTTGAAGATAACCTGCTTGATGGTGGTTTCGGCTTCAAAACGCTTGCCGATTTTAAGGATGGCCAGGGTGTTGCGGAAGGCAAGCCCGCCGCTGGCGCTGCCGGTTCCCACCATCAGATTTGCTTCAGGGTCTGGCTGTGAAACGCCGTATCCCACAGTGTAATGCTGCGTGGCCGGAAGGGTCATGTGTACGTTTCCTCCGCCAATGGCAGCATCGGCCTGGAACGGGCTGAAGGCGGTTAACGCTCCGGAGGGGACGGTGGATTCAGAGCGGAACACGGCTGTTTTACCGTTACCGCTGATATCGGAAGCGGCCACCGAGAAACTTACGGGGGTGCCGTCCTGTCCGGCAATACCTATCTGGTCTCCGCCGGTCCAAAAAGACTCCATCCTTACGCCCGGATTGTCCAGAAGGATGGCTTTGGTGGCGTTATCGCCATCGGCGATGGTGGCAAAGATTTCATGGGAGTCTGTAGCTTCGGGGCTAAAGGTCTCACGGGTGCAGGCGCTTGCTGCAAGCAGGATCATTCCTGCGTAGATGTACTGTTTCATAGGCATTTAGTCCCAATCTTGATGGTCTCCATATCCATAATCTTCCCCAGACATGTCTGGCGTTCCGTCCTTGAAGTACATATAGCACACGCGGTTGGAATAGAAGGTCTCAATATCCTCCTCTTTCCATGCGGCGCTCATCAGAATAATTCTTCCCGAACGTGTGGTCTTGTCTCCTTCGGCCTTGGGATGCGCCTTGACGCGTAGGGTTACTTGGTCGGGCTGCTCGGCGTCGAACCAGTCGTTATGGTTAATGACCTTCCAGCGGTAGAAATTGCTGAAGATGAAAATGTCCAGTGGTGCTCCGGTGGGGGAGAGGGTGAATTCTGTCTCATAAGAGTAGGCTCCTATGCGGGTGTCACTTTCTTGGGCAATGACAAAGGTCTTGTCCTTCATGCCTTTGGCCTTGAAAAGAAGTTCACAGGCACGCGGATACAGATACTCGTGAGCTTCGCCGTAGGCGTCAATGTTCAGGCGGATTAGCGTACCCTCCCTTTTTATGCGGCACCATTCTGCGCCGCCGCTTACTTCCCACTCATCATTCTTCAGGCTGGTTTTTACCATGATGGCTCCGTCCAGAGGACCGCGCTCCTGAAGGAACATGTCCAATTCCTTTCCAGACATGTTGGTAATGACAAATTCCGAATCTGTGCCGGGGGTGTCTCCGGGATCTATGCTGGGGTCCTCTTCAGGGTCTGTTCCCGGGTCTTCCGGTTGGTCCGTTGGCTGGTTCTGGGCGGGCTGCTGCGGCGTGCAGGAGAACGGAACCACTCCCAGCGCAAGCAGGAGAGCCGTTATGCACAAACATTTAGGGATGCGATTCATATGAGTGGAGGGTTATGTTACGAGAATGTGAATATTCTTGTGATAGAAAGCCTTCGTTTAGATTACAAATATAATCATTTGTTTTTTCATACTGTGTTAGTACCTTTGTACAGACCTCTTTATAAATTGCAGCTTGTATGAAAAAGCCTGTCGAGCGATTTGATATGACCCGGGATCCTATCAGGACCAAATGGTACCTGAAGCCCATTACCAAACTCCTTAGTTGGCCAGATATGATTACCCATCGGCCCGCCATCCATTTCCATGGCGTGGACGTTCCCCTGGAGCCCCCGTATCTTCTTCTTTGCAACCACAACGCTTTCATGGATTTCAAGGTTGCTACCCAGGTGATTTATCCTTATAAGGCAAACTATGTGGTGGCTATAGACGGGTTTATCGGCAGGGAATGGCTCCTGAGGGCTGTGGGATGCATCTGCAAGAGGAAGTTCACCAACGACACCGTTCTCATTCGCCAGTTGGCAAAGGTGATAGGCAACCGGGACATCGCTGTTGTGTATCCGGAGGCCAGGTACTCTCTCTGCGGTACTACGGCGGTGCTGCCGGAGGCTCTTGGCAAGCTGTGCAAGATGCTCAAGGTGCCGGTGGTCACGCTCGTCACTCACGGCCATCACGTAAACTCTCCTTTCTGGAACCTGCACGACCGCAAAATCCACACGGAAGCCGACTACACCCTTCTCCTCACCCCGGGCCAGGTAAAGGAGCTTTCCGTGGACGAGATCAACAAGCGCATAGTAGAGGCTTTCCAGTACGACGACTTTGCCTGGCAAAAAGCCACCGGCACCCTTACCACGTATCCCAAACGCGCAGAAGGCCTTCACAAAGTGCTTTACCAGTGCCCCCACTGTGGCAAGGAGTACCAAATGGATTCTCAAGGCGACACCCTCTTTTGCAAGGAATGCGGCAAGAAATGGCGCATGACAGAACTCGGGGAACTGGAAGCGCTTGAGGGCAAAACAGAGTTCTCCCATATCCCCGATTGGTACGAGTGGGAGCGCGCAAACGTGCGGGCCGAAGTAGAGGCCGGCACCTACAATAGCGGCGTCCTAAGGGTGCACGTAGACAGTCTTCCCAACGCGAAGAAGTTCATCCGCCTGGGAAACGGCACCCTGCAACACGATATGAATGGCTTCCATGTCCATGGCACGGATGTGGACGGAGACCCCTTTGAGATGGAACTCCCGGTGCCGTCACTGTATTCCGTGCACATCGAATACGAGTATCTTGGCAAGTACGGAGACTGCGTAGACCTGAACACCCTCCAGGATACCTGGTACACTTATCCGGAATCGGATCAGGCATTTGCAGTAACCAAAATGGCCCTTGCGACGGAAGAACTGTACTTCGCCTACCGCCGCTCCATCGGCAAGCCCTGCCCTCCCGGCTTGGCGTAACGGCCTCGGCGCCCCAGCGGGACAAAAATCTTCCATCCTAAGCAATAATTGATTACCTTTGCATATTGGCTTAGTAGCTTCAGAGTTCTAAGAAACAGCACCTTTATTAAGTAGTTATGAAAGTAAAGATTGGCATCCTGGCGGCGTTGTTTGTTTGCGCTTCCTGCGGCCCGCAAGTCGCCCTCCGCGATTTTAAAGACCTTCCCAAAGAAATTAGCGTAGAAACCATAGGAAATCGCGTTGCAGAGCAACTCCTTGCCGCCGATCCCATAGACTATGGAAATAATCTTCCGGGGTATCAGGCGCCCTATAATTATGGCCGTGGCAAGGAAATGAATTATTCCGTGGTAAGCCTTTGGGTTAACGCCATCGAGTTTGCCCACCTTTCCCACAACAAGGAGCTGGAGAAGCGATTGATTGCTTTTTTTGAGCCGTTCTATGGAGAGAGAAAGGACAAGTGCAATCGCGACAATCATGTAGATTTCTCCATCTTCGGCGCCATTCCGCTGGAGATCTATCTCATGAACGGCGACAAGCGGGCATTGGAACTGGGGCTTCGATACGCCGATCATCAGTGGGAAGATCCTACAGGAGAGCCAGGCAAGAAGGTGGGCGGCAATGGTAATTTCCCCATTGAGGGTCAGCGGGAATTCCTTGCCAACGGGTATTCTCCCCAAACCCGCATATGGATTGACGATATGTACATGATTACAGTCCTCCAAACACAGGCCTATCGAGCCACCGGCGACCGTAAGTATGTAGACCGTGCGGCCCGTGAGATGAAAATGTACATGGACTCACTCCAGCGAGACAATGGCCTGTTCTACCATGCCCCCGACGTGCCCTTTTTCTGGGGACGTGGCAATGGCTGGATGGCTGCAGGCCTGCCCATGCTCATGACCTATCTCCCCAAAGACAGTGAGTATCTTCCTTCCCTCATGGAAGCCTATATGAAAATGATGCCCACGCTCCTTCAGTATCAGCACGAAAACGGCATGTGGGGCCAGGTGATCGATGATCCGGAGTTTTGGGACGAAACTTCCTGCACGGCTATGTTCGCCTATGCTTTTATTGAAGGTGTGCGCAACGGCTGGCTGGACGAGGCCACATACGGCCCAGCCGCACGTAAGGCCTGGGTTTCCCTGTGCGGGAAACTGGACGAACATGCCAATCTGGCCGATGTCTGCATAGGGACCGACCGTAGAAACAGCCGCGAGTGGTATATGGACCGCCCCCGCTCTAACGGTGACCCTCACGGTCAAATGGCTATGATGTGGATTTGCAGCGCGCTGTTAAAGTAATTATCGCGATACCGTATAGTCCCGGAACATATCGGGCTTCCGGCTCACTTCCAGGGGCTTGCCACTGGCTACTTCAACGTTCTTGATGCTAATAACTCCCTTTGCAATAAAGGGATAAGGCACTTCCTCGTGGGCATTGCGCTTGAATTTTCCAAAAATCATGGGCCCCTGGTAGTCCTTGGCGCTCACGCGGCTGTCGTCAATGACAAGATTCTCAATCTCAATTCTTTCTGGGAGGTAGCAGGTGTAACCGAAGTCGTGTTTTCCGGCATTGGATCCTCGCAGGATGGATACGCTTTTGGCTCCTTCGGGAACGATGAGCTTGCAGTTTCTGGCAATGAGTTCGCCTTCCCAGGAACTGCCATAATCGTCCCTGAGGGCAACGAGGGATTTGCGATGGACCGTGCAGTTATCGAGCCGCAATGTGCCGTACCCAACGACATTGACGCCCGTGTGCCCGAACTCGCAGTGGGTAAGGGTAACGTTCCTCACTCCCTGGTGGGCATCAAAGCGGGAGAAAACGCAGCGCTCCAGGGAGAGGGACTTGCAGAAGTTGGAAACGAAGATTCCCCAGTAATGCGTGTCGTTTATGTCGGTGGTCTGGCAGCAGTTCTCCCATTTGACGTTCACGCAGCCATGGGCCGATATGTCGTATGTTCCCATACTGACGGGCACACCGGCCGATCCTATGGTCTTGTAAGTCTTGTGTGCGGTTAAGAGGCAGTCGCTTACCACAATGTCGGCAGCCGTATCCAGGGCCAGGAAGCCGTCGTACGGGGCGCCGTGGTCCAGTTCTCCTTCAATATAGTGGGATAGGCCCTCAATGCGCACGTTGGACCGCTCGACGGCTATTCCGCGGCCGTAGTAGGTGTACTTGGAAGGAGCCTGGTTGGCGATGGTGGTAAAAATGCCGCCCTTGATGGTAAGGAGGTTATCGTCTATGGGGTGGGCTATTATGCGGGTAATTTCGTCGTAATCCCAAATGAGCGCAGAGGATGGCTCTATATTGCCGTCGGCGTCGGCAATGAAGAATTCCTGCTGACTAACCCCGCTATTCTGGTTTGCGCCCAGCCGGATGTACACTTTATGATGGTCGTTGACCACTTCCACCAGGCATCGGCCGGGAAGGGACGTGCCTATGTTGGTCTGGTCCCGCTTCAGGCTTCCTATTCCATCGATGGGAAAGGGCTCTACAGAGGATTCGACCCGGAAGATATAATGCTCGCGGTCTTCGGGGCTCACCTGGCTGTCGTCGATGATGAACCTGGCAGTGCCGAAATCGACATCGGTGCGGATGACCGCAGTCCCGGTGGTGTTGCCAATGTAATACGTCTTTCCGGCGGCGGCCTTTACAGCGAGCCCCTTTTCATTTGCGGCCGCGTGGGTTGCTATGATGGCGGGGAAGTCGTCGCTGACGCCATCTCCTTTGGCGCCAAATTGCTCATACGTGAGATACTTCGTTGGGGCGCACGCAAAGGCGGTTAGCAGGTATGCGGCGGCAAGAAGCAGAAATTTATTCATAGGAAGCTAGAATTCTACAATGGCTATTGAATTGTTGAGTAATTTAACACTCACCGTTCCGTCTTCGGCAGGGAAGAGGGGAATCTCGGTGTAACTATGCCGATCGTCGGTAAGGTGGCAGTAAACAGCTTCGGCCGGGGCGTATCCCTTTACCGAGATATTTACCGTTGCTATATTGCAGGTATTGTTGTCGCCGTTGTAACGGGTTAGCATAAGCGTGGTCTTGCCGTCTTTAACGGCGGCTACGGCATAAATGTCTCCCTCGCCGCCTTCCAGCGTGCATTCGCACTGATTTCCGCGCAGTTTGCTCCAGGCGTAGAATACATAATAGGTGGGCATATGCTTCCGCGTCTGGGGATCGTAGAAACCGCAGAAGGAATCCACGTTTACACGGAAATCATAATACATGAGCATATCTACCGGAGCATCCTGCATGGCGCACATAACGGCTCCCACAAAGGCGGCACCCTTAATGTTAAGGCGGGTTTCAAAGTTGTAGTATTCGTATGCCCCCTCGGCACCGCGTTTTTTCAGCTGCCAGTAATTCCACTCGGTAAGGAACAGTTCGGCATCTTCATACCCATACTCCTTCATCCATTCCCTGAGCATATAGGCTTCCTTTACATAAAGCGAAGGTTCCACATCGTATTTGTGCCAGGTAATGAAGTCGATAGGAACATCGTGGGCACGCATGTATTCGAAGAACTGAGGGAAATACAAATACGTCTTGTCGCGCAGAATCCTGCAGTAGGAGGGGCCGCCAATCTTCAGGTCCGGGAAACGCTTTTTCAGGTGTTTTGCCGCCACTTCGTAGAACTTGTGGAATTTTTCCAAGGTGCCGGCCCAGGTACGGGGGTTGGTTTTCCATCGGTCTGCATTCTGGTCCAGATCGGCCTCGTTCCATATTTCCCAGTAGCGAATGTCGTAGTGGAAGCCGTTTGCCCAGCCCTCGTTGTAGTGCATGATAACGTGCTCGCAAATGCGGGCCCATTTCCTGTAATCCTTTGGCGGATAGATGTGGTATTTTGCCTCCGGGTGGGTCTCGATGGACTGCCCCAGCCTGTACATTACCTTTGCACCGGAATCCAGCAGGGTCTTGATAAAGACATCGGTTTCGCGAAAATCGTAGGACGATTCCTTGTCGGGATCCTTGCCGAAGTCGGGGAAAACGTCGGAAATATCTACCAGATGATAGCCGTAATAATCATCTACGGTAGAGTCGTGGGTGCGGCAGAACGGGATATTCAAAATGCGGAAATCTTCCATCTGCTGCGGATCGTCCTCGGCGTTGGGGCCGTTGTTTACGGCGTTCATAGGCTTGATGGGCCCCTTGATGGCCGATGGATCAATGGTGGCCTTCACGCGCACGGAAGAAATGTCCGGATGTATTTTCTGGGCCTGTGTGCCTGCTGCCACGAGAAGCAAAGCAAATGCAAAAAGTATCTTTTTCATGGCTTCTATCATATAGAATACACAAATCTACAATTATTTTTGAGAACTATAGAAAAAGGTGACCAAAATGTAAGTCTGTGCATCCCTCCAGCTCTCTTTCCGCAAAAAATACCTATCTTTACGCCCGGGAGGCCCCGCGTCTTTCCGTAAGGACCTTCCCGCAAGACATTAAAAGAACAATGAAACGCTTACTTACAATCTTTATTATGCTGCTCTCGCTTTCCGCCGCGGCGTTCGGAAAGGGAAAAGACATCAAGGTGCTCTATTGGAACATCCAGAACGGAATGTGGAGCGACCAGGGAAACAATTACGACCATTTCGTTGCCTTCGTAAAGGAGATAGATCCGGACATCTGTATCTGGGCCGAAGCCGAATCAAGGTACGTCACCGATACAAACACCAGGCTGAAAGGCTCGCAAAACCAGTATCTCCCGTGGAACTGGGACCTCCTCGCCATGCGCTACGGCCACAGGTACGCCCTGCTTTGTGGCAAACGTGACGGCTTCCCACAGGTGGTTACTTCGAAATATCCCCTGCGGATTGTGAAGCGCGTTACGGGCAACGGCGATGACATTGTGGTTGCCCACGGCGCCGGATGGGCCAAGGTGGATCTCGGGAAGGGGAAGGAACTGAACATCGTGACGGTCCACACTTGGCCGCACGGGTACGGATACAAGGCGGAAGACAAGAAGGCCAGCGCCGCAGCCCAAGAGGGAGACCGGTTCCGCGCTTCCGAAATAAAGTACATATGTGAGGAGACCATTGCGACCGTCCCTAACGCAGAGAATCAGCTCTGGCTTATGACGGGAGACTTCAACGCAATCTCGTCGGTGGACAATTTCCACTATAATCGCGACGCTTCCCAACCGGTGTTCCTCGTGCACGACTATATCCGCGCAAACACCCCCTACATCGACCTCATAGCGCGCTTTTATCCCGAAGAATTCATGAAGAGCACGCTCAGCGGCCGACGCATAGACTTTGCCTATGTTACACCGAGGCTTTTCAAGCTCGTAACGTCGGCCACGCACCTTTACGACGGATATGTGGACCTTAAGAAGGATCCGCGCGGCAAGGAAGTGGGCAACTTCTGCCATCCGTCGGACCATTATCCGATATTGTTTACCTTCAGGCTAAAATAAGTCCGGATCTACATTTGCGAGGAAATCACACCCGCACGGCCGTCCAGGAAGGGCATTATATCAGAACTTGAGTGATGGAGGCGTCCCATTTTTCGGGACGCCTCATGCAAAAATGGCCGAAAATGATAGAGGCGTCCCTGTTTTTGGGACGCCTCGTGCACTTAGACTAGATATTAACTCCGGAGAGTGGCGAAAAGATCAAGATATCGATTCGCGGCGGAAAGAGCCTCCAGGTCCTTTGAAAGATATGCATCGCAATACAACTCACGGAAGCGGCAAAGTTCTTTCCGCATCGCACTCCTCGCGGCAGCAGTTTCATTCTGTCGGCCGTAACGGATCGTAAGGTCTATCAATTCCTGGAAACGGGCAAAAGAACTTTCTGCACGAGACTCTTTGCCGCTGACTAAGGCCCTATATACACGAGAAGTTTCACTGCCGATGTTTGCCATCTGCTGCGGGAATGACAATTCTGCCCATCGGCCATTTTCAAGCGATGCGTGTTGCATTATTCAGATATGAATTGTGCGACAATAGATTTGATGGTCTTCCTGCGCCGATCCATTATCAAGTAATAACACTTCCAGGTCCGCATCGATGGCGAGAAGATTCAAGCGTACATCAGCTACACATTTTACCATATCACCGAATGTGTTTTTGGCGATACGCTTAAGTTCCTCTCTCGATATAGGTTTTTGAAGAATCTGCATAGGTGCCCCGGGCGGATATAGCTGTATCGGTGGCTGTCTTGTATTCTGGTAGCTATCGAAAGCTATGACCCTTAACAGGTTAACTAATCTTCTGTGTATTCAAATAATACACGGAAAAAGTGACCAAAAGTGACCGAATCCGATGACCTTTCCTACTTGCAAAGATAGTAATCTTTGCGCAGTCTATCAAGTTCTCTTACTATGGCATTACCTGACCAATCAAAATAAAGTAGTAACTTTATATATTTGATAAATAAATTTGAATGTAAGCGACCGGTGAACGACGTCTTGACAATTTGCTCCAATTAGTCTCGACTTTGTGTCAAGTCAGGGCGATTCGAACCGATTCGATATCTATTCGTTAATAATCGCTATCTTTGCTGGTGCATCTGTTAATACTCCTGATATGAAAGAGCGTGTCTTTACTATCGTTTCGGCCTTTTTTCTTCTGATTTCCACGGTGGGATGTCTTTCCAAGAAAGGAGACACACCTCTTTTCAAAGATGCCGCCATTCAAGACTCGTTACTGTGTTTTTTAGAAAGGATCGACAGTATCCCCAACTCCTACGGTGCCCCATCATTGTATGCTGTTAGTTTCTGGTTGGGGGGTCAGGATTCCTTGATTCGTTTCAGTGCCAATTCCGAATTATGGGAGTATAACACATTTGAGATCGACACCACGAGTGTAGAGTTAGATGATAGCCTATTTGACACCCTGTTTGACGATTACAATACGCTCCCACCTCCTGCTGAGGTCGTTGATTCTATAATGTTCCGATCCCCGAACTGGATTGGACTCTACCGGTATGGAAGTAAACACGTGCTAGTTGAGTCTGATTGGGATCCATCCAAGGTTATCAATATGTCAGCATTGGAACCATGGGAAGCCTTCGAACATATTTACCATTATGAAGATCCGATGCAAGCGCCAGATTGTGATCTGACTCACTATCGATATCATTGTTATAGAATCTATCGTTTCCAAAGCCCTAACAATGTTCGTCTTGTCAGCAGACGTATAGGAAAGGCCGACCCCGATTTTAAGACCTGTCCGGAGACGATAGAGTATTGATTGCTTATTCCTTGGGTCGCTTACGGTGAACCCCGTGTTGATAATTTGATACGATACGTTCCGATTCTGGGGGATGGTGACCCAAAGTGACCAAATTTGGTGAATATAAAAAACAAGACTTTGTAATTTGCTTGATAATTAGCAGGTTACAAAGTCTGTTTGTGCCCCCGGCGGGAACACTAACTTCCATGCATAAATAACTAACATTCAATAAAATACAAATTCATGATTTGTTTTACTGAAACTATACTGAAACATTTCTGTCCGTTAGTGTCTTTCTATGGCGTTAAATGTTAGGATAAGTTATAATTGTTGTCTGGCCCAAGAAGAAGACTGATATTGGCCTCAGAAGCCCCTCTGAACGACAGTTCCCATTTTGGAAACAGTCGTAGACAGTTCAATTCTCCCGAAAGTGACCAATCTAAATAAAGTAGTAACTTTGTAGAAGACGTAATCGGCCATCTCATGTAGTATCAGATGACCGAGCCGGTTATGACAAGTAGGATTTATCGAAGACATAGTATATGAAAATCAGAATCATCGCCATCAGAAAGGCTTCGTACCCGGATTTGATGGCCCAATATGAGAACCCGATTGAGCACACATGCGATGTTCGGGAGGGTCAGGAGTGGATTTCGATCGATGGCCGATGCCCTGAAGGGATGTGCCCTTCGGCCTGGGGTTCCATGCGGGAATTCGTTGAGGCGCTGGCCCGGGGTGAGGGCAACTTCTACGACGGCTGGATGAAGAATCCGCTGAGCGCCATGATCAGCTGTAACGATGGCTTCAGGCCGGTGAGTTTCTATATTGAGGTGATATGAAGCATTGGCCGAATGTCATAACGGCGCTCAGGATAGCGGCTTCCATCGGCCTGCTGTTTTGCAATGTGACCGGATGGCCGTTCTGGACACTCTATGTGCTATGTGGGATCAGCGACATGGCCGATGGCTGGCTGGCCAGGAGGCTTCATGCAGAGACTAAGACAGGTGCAACACTTGATAGTGTGGCCGATATCGTATTCGTGGTCTGCTGCGCTGTTCGGCTATTGCCGGTACTGGAGATTCCCACTTGGCTCTGGATCTGGTCCGGTGTAATTGTCTTCGTCAAGATTGTGAACCAGATATCGGCCCTGGTCGTCTGCAAAGGATTATGCTTCCCTCACACAACGGCCAACAAACTGACTGGACTCCTGCTGTTCCTGACAGTCCCGGCAATGTTCTGGTCCATGATACCTATTGCCATAGTGGCGGTCATCGCCACCTTTGCCGCCGTCCAGGAAGGGCACTATATCAGGACGAAGCAAGTGCTATAAACAAGCAACTGACTCTCATAGTGATTGAAATGTCCCATTTTATCTCTTAGTAGAAGACATTCAGAGCGTCCGCTCTATTATAGACTAATTCTGCTGCTGTATTTGACGTTACGGCGTACAATAGTTTATTCTGCGTTTCGGCAAAAAACATCTGTGTGGCTTTGTCCGTTTTGTCATAGTCGCTACTGAGGGCAAACAAATCACGAAGCTTTTGATAGAAACGCTTTTCGGACGCTCGGATGTCCCGGATGCAACTTTTTTGTACCTCGGGCGGGAACACTAACTTTTCGGCGTAAATATCTGGTAATAAATTAAATGCAAATTTGTGATTTGTATTTACTGAAACAATACTGAAACATTTCTGTCAGTTAGTGTCTTTCTGTGGCGTTAACTTTCCATGTTGAGACACATGTCGGTCATTACCAGACACCAATCTTCATCAGTCTATAGAGATGGCGTGTGTTGTTCCAGCTCGTAATATTCCCGTTTGTCGGGGTCTGATATGCTGATGAGCAGCTTGTACTGCGTCCAGTTGAATTGCGTCTGCACCGCGGACGCATTCTGCACTGAGGTGACCGCCAAACAAATATACTGCTCTTTCCAGAAACAAACGCCAACAGTTATTATTATGGAAGATATTAACTCCAGCATATGGAAATGACATATTGTCAGTCAATTGTCATCGGCATAGAGTTCAATAGGGGTGTATATCTGTACAGCAATAGGCATCCTTAAAAAGACATTAATTCTCTGTGATGCAGTTATCGGAATATGCACTAGTTTCAGAACAAGGTAAAGCATTACATACTACTGCCGTTCCACTGCAACTTATCACTCTATGTAGATTTTTCATTTTCTGCATTGACCGATCCGAACTTTTTGTAACTTTGTAGAAATATGAATTGCTTATGAAGTTGTTCGAAGAAATGACACAAGCTCGGCCATTCATCAAATGGGTTGGAGGGAAGACACAGTTGCTGGATGAGGTTCGCCAATCGCTTCCTCGCGATTTCGCATCTCGTCAGCATATTACGTATGTGGAGCCGTTTGTTGGTGGTGGCGCCGTTATGTTCTGGATTCTTCAGGCATATCCCAACATAGAGAGAGCTGTCATCAACGACATCAACCAGGAACTTATCTGCACCTATCGTGTAATCAAGGAGAATGTAGAGGATTTGATTGCAGAGCTTTCCCGTATCCAATCCGAATACATCCCTATGGATGCTGATGACCGCAAGGCTTATTTCATGGGAAAAAGAGCCCGTTTTAACACCAAGAAAACTTCTCCGGTAGAAACAGCCGCACTCTTCATCTTCCTCAATAGAACGTGCTTTAACGGCCTTTTCAGGGTCAATTCCAAAGGCGAATTCAACGTGCCTCACGGCAAATATGCCAATCCCCGAATCTGTGATGTCGATAATCTCCGTGCATGTTCCAATGTCCTCCAAAGAGTAGAAATCCTTTGCGGTGATTTCGCGGAAACTGGCCGCTTTGCCGGTCCCGACACCCTGTTCTATCTCGATCCGCCATACAAGCCCATCACCGAGACTTCTTCGTTCACATCCTATTCTAAGGAGGGCTTTGATGATAAGGAACAGTTGAGGCTTCGTGACTTCTGTGACCAAATTAGTAAGGAAAAATCTCTCTTCGTAGCCAGCAACTCCGACCCGAAGGATGTCAACCCAAAAGAGAACTTCTTTGATACCATATACCAACACTTCTTCATCAAGAGAGTATCCGCAGCCAGAATGATTAATTCCGACGCATCAGGACGCGGCGCCATCTCTGAATTGATGATTTCTAACGTAGTTAACGCGTAAATATGAGAAATTTCCAAACTTGGTTGGCGGGTTTCCGCTCCGCCATAGCTGGCTATAAGTATTACACCGACTTTGAGAAGATTTACAAGAATGTAGACGCCATCAAGGTTGAACTCAATATCATGAATTCCCTGATTGGATGCCAGGACATCGAGAAGGACTTTGTGGCACTGTATAGGCGCTATCCGGAGATCCTGAAGTGCATCCCCATCCTGCTGGCCAAGCGTGAAGCTGACATCCTTACAGTGGACTTTGACGGCGAACACGTTTGGAACTTCAAGCGGGCCAATTACAATATTGAGGAATACGTGGTATTCATGCGTGAGACCGGATTGTTCGACCTCATGCAGCAGAAGCACATCCACAACCTGGTGGACTATGTTACCGGCGTTGAAACCGGCTTGGACTCCAACGCACGTAAGAACCGTGGTGGCCATGTCATGGAAGACCTGGTGGAAGGCTATCTTGTCAAGGCCGGCTTGGTCAAGGACAAAACCTACTTCAAGGAGATGTACATCCACGAGATTGAACAGAAATGGGGCATCGACCTGTCCTGCATCTCCAATGAGGGTGGCACAGAAAAGCGCTTTGATTTCGTAATCAAGCGCCCCAATATGATATACGGCATCGAGACTAACTTCTACGCTAGCGGTGGTTCCAAACTGAACGAAACTGCTCGCAGTTACAAAACCATCGCCCTGGAGACCAAGAACCATCCCAAATTCAAATTCGTGTGGATTACCGATGGCCAGGGCTGGGGCTCTGCCCGTAACAATTTGAAAGAGACTTTCGACGTTTTGGAGAATCTCTTTAACATTATGGACCTCGATGAAGGCGTGGTCGAAAAGAAGCTGCTATAGTATGGTTAAGAACAAATATCCCCATTCCATTGACTTAAAACGAATTCGCGTAAAGAATACCCGCAAGGAGGACTTTGCGAAGGCGCTAATAGACCTGCCTTATCGTGGCTATGAAGTCGAAGACATTTCCGATGGCCGCAAGATTGTCATCACTAAGCCAGGAGGCAAGATGAGCTATGGGAGATTGAGCAAGGAGGACTTCCTGGTGTTTATCTACACGCCTGAAACTCAAGACCTCTGGCAGATTTCGCATAATCAGATTCTGGAAGACCTGCAGGCCAAGGCAGCTGAAGATAAAGAACAGGCAAAGCGCCTAATTGACGTTTTTGAGAGCGTCCTCAATGGAGTAGATCCAGAAGACCTGCAAGAGGCCCTTTCTTCTTTCTCCTTTACTTCAGGAGAATCGCCGGAGGCCCTTCTTAAAGCATATAAATGGATTTGGGGCCAGGAAGACGTAAATTATCCTACCGGTAAAGGCAGAATGATGTCTTGGGAGCCAATCGCGGATTTGAGAGACAGTTTATGATAACTCCTTTCTACAAGTCCCCGGACAAAAACTTCACGCTCCTGCAGGGAGATTGTGTCGAACTTCTGAACTCATTCGATTTCAAGTTCGATATGATTTTCGCAGATCCACCGTATCACCTATCAAACGGCGGCATCAGCATACAGAGCGGTGTCCCTGTGTCTGTGAATAAGGGCAAGTGGGATAAGTCCCAGGGCTTTGAGGAGGACTACAAGTTTGACAAAACCTGGCTGACCGCCTGCCGGGAGCATCTGAAATCCGATGGCACCATCTGGGTCAGTGGAACGTATCACAACATCTTCTCCGTGGCCCGCTGTCTTTCAGAGCTGGACTTCAAGATACTGAACTGCATCACCTGGGTGAAGACAAATCCTCCACCCAATCTTTCCTGCCGATACTTCACTTATTCGGCGGAATATATCCTGTGGGCTCGAAAGGAGCAGAAAGTGGCTCATTACTACAACTATGAGCTGATGAAAGAAATCAACGGCGGTACTCAGATGCGTGATGTATGGACGTTGCCGGCTATTGCACCGTGGGAGAAATCATGCGGCAAGCATCCAACCCAGAAACCGTTGTGCGTCCTCTCAAGAATTATTCAGGCTTCCACCAAACCCGGAGCTTGGATACTTGACCCCTTCACTGGAAGCAGCACCACCGGTATTGCGGCTAACCTTCTGGGGCGCCGTTTCCTCGGCATTGACCAGGAAGAAAAATTCCTCGAGATGAGCAAAGCCCGTCGCGAGGAACTGAACAGTATCAATCGTAGAGGAGAGATTCTGGAGAAGTTGGAGAAGCAAGCCAAACTCTTCCAGGATAGCGACATCCGTGTCCTGTGTGAGCCGGAGGCGTATTACGGCCCCGAACTTCCATTCTAATACTCTCTGTGTCGAATCACCAAATTAAGGACATTCTTGAAGTCCCGTTGGCCCAAAATGCACTCTTTTGTCCACTGAAGCGCCAGCTTGCCCCCCTTGAGGTGGGGAATTAGGCTTCCATTAGCTACAAATGAGGCCAACTCACTTTTGGGGCAGCCTCATATTATTATGCTTATTGGAGAGGTGGAAAGGGAAGGCACTTCCGGGGGCTTGTGCACCCCCGCACATCACAAGGGTAGGGGGAGGGGCCCGCTGGCTGGCCGTTCACGAAGTGGACGAGCCGGACAGTGGGAGGGGCCGGAGGGAGCGACGCGACCGGAGTCCCCCGGAAGTGCCTTCCCTTCCACCATCTACTCATCTATACATAAAAAAGAGAGTAACCTAAGTCAACTTGACTTTTGGGTCACCCTCTTCTCGGTGCCTCGGGCGGGAATACTAACTATTCGGCGTAAATATCAGACAGTCAATAAAATACAAATTCAAAATTTGCTTTTACTGAAACTATCCTGAAACTTTTCTGTCAGTTAGTGTCTCTCTAATACGTTAATTGTCGCTATTCACTTTGCTCGTAGTAGTAGGAGTAGTCAATGCCCTTCATAAAGGTCTCTCGGTCATCAATCTTGTCGGTGAGAGCACTCTTTAGCAGGGCTTTGATAGGTGCCGAACTACGCCCTGAAATCGGACTTGAGCCGTTCAAATATCCGGCTCAGCATTTCCATTCCACTGGTGGCTTCGGAAGGGAGGGGGTGGTCTATACGGGACATTGCACTACGGATTTGTAATGCCCGCAAAGATAAGGAGAAAATCCCGTACACTTTTAATAATCGGCAGATTTTTACTACTTTTGTTGTCATAACGATTATTGCGTCATGAACAAGATCCGTCTCATGCAGGAAGCCTCTCGATGTCTAATTTGCGAAGATGCGCCCTGCACCGCCGCCTGCAAGGCCGGCGACCCGGCACGTGCCGTCAGAGCCATACTTTTCAGAAACGAGGCAAATGCCGGCCGCTGGCTGGCTCCCTGCAGTGAGGAAGACCTCCTGGCGGCCGAAAATGCCTGTATCCATTATGACCGTCCCGTCCGCCTGCGGGATCTTGCCCGCTCCCTGCCGGATCCGGTATCGGAGGAGGGACTCCCCTCATTGGAAATCCGTTTCTGCGGCCTTCGCTGCGAGAATCCTTTTTTCCTGGCTTCATCGGCAATCTGCACCAACTACGAAATGGTGGCATCGGCCCTGAAATCCGGCTGGGCTGGAGTCTATTACAAGACCATCTGTCTGGAGGAAATCAACGAAGTATCCCCGCGCTTCGACGCCGTTAAACGGGCCGACGGGAGCTTCACCGGCTTCCGGAATATGGAACAGCTGTCCGAGAACTCCGCCGAGGAGGATTTCGCCATCCTGTCGCGCCTGAAGAAGGATTTTCCAAGCAAGATCATCATAGCCTCCATAATGGGGCAGAACGAAGACGAGTGGGTGAAGCTGGCCAGGATGGCCGAAGCTGCCGGAATCGATGCGGTGGAGCTGAATTTCTCCTGCCCGCAGATGCGCTATGCCGGCATGGGCAGCGACGTGGGGCAGAATCCGGAACTTGTCACCTATTACACCGCCTTCGTCAAGCGTGCGGTCCACATCCCCGTAATCGCCAAGATGACACCGAATATCGGGTCGATGACCACGGTCGCTCTGGCCGCGCACTTCGCTGGTGCCGACGGTATTTCCGCCATCAATACGATCAAGTCCGTGACCATGGGGGGCGATGTCTCCGACTATAAGATGATTTCCGGCTATTCCGGGACGGCGGTCAAGCCCATAGCCCAGCGCTTCATCCTTGAAATCGCGCAGAATTCCGTAATGAAAGGAGTACAGCTTTCCGGTATCGGCGGCATCTATACCTGGCGCGACGCCCTTCAATTCATCCAGCTGGGTTGCCAGAATGTTCAGCTGTGCACGGCCGTGATGGAATACGGCTACAGGATGATAGATGACCTTACCCTTGGCCTGAGGACATATATGGCTGGGCGAGGAATCCACAAGTTGGAGGAACTGGTCGGCGAATCCGTCTCCAGTTTCATCCTTCCTTCGGAGGCGGACCGCGAGACAGTTGTCTACCCAGTCATCGACCGTGAAGTTTGCATTGGCTGCGGCCGCTGCTATGTTTCATGCCGGGACGGAGGACACCAGGCCATCTCTTTCGGCCAGGACCGCAAACCCCACATCCTGGGAGCCAAGTGCGTCGGCTGCCACCTCTGCCGCCTGGTATGCCCTACCGGGGCAATAGGCGTGTCCAAACGGGTAGCCAAACCCCCGAGGCGCTAACATTATTTATGCTTAAAAGATGATTTTTAGAAACGCAAGATTTTACTTCATAGGCCTGCTGGCCATAGTGGTATTTGCCTGCCGTCCGGACAATGTTCCGCAGCCGCCGGCACCTCAGACAGAATGGATATCCAGAGCCGACGGATTCCAGCAGAATTATACCCTGGACCAAATAGTGGTCCTGAGCCGCCACAACATACGCTCCCCGCTTGTGAGCAAGAACTCGGTTCTTACCAGGCTCACCAACAGCAATTACCAGTGGTTCCAGTGGGAAGGACAACCCAGTCACCTCACCGCCAAAGGCGACAGGCTGGAGGCAAAAATGGGCACATTCTTCAAAGAATGGCTTCAGAAAAAGGATTTCATATCCATGTATTCTCCAGGCAGCGGATCCTTCCGTTTCTATGCCAATGCAAAACAGCGCTGCCAGACTACGGCAAGGAGTTTTGCCGATGCCCTTCTTCCCGGCCTCAATGCCCAGGTGGAGATGAAAGTGGCGTTCGACACTATGGACCCCGTATTCACACCCCAGATTACCAAGCTGTCTGACAACTTCGTTACCAAGGCACAGGGCGAGATAGCCGAGAGATTCGGAGACATTAACACTCCCGTTGCAAGCTCTTTTGCCCTGTTGGAACGCGTCATTGACATTACCAACTCTCCGGCATATCCGGACACCACATCTTTCAGCCAGTTTCCCTCGACGGTTTCCTTCAAAATGAACGCAGAGCCCTCTATGAGCGGAGGCCTGAAAATGGCCTGCACCGTGTCTGACGCCCTCTCCCTTCAGTATTACGAGGAAACCGACGACTACAAAGCATCGTTCGGCCACAACCTCAGTTTCGACGACTGGGTTCAGATTTCATCCGTGAAGGAGTGGTATGGAGACGTCCTTTTCACCGCACCTTCCGTGTCGGTTAACGTTGCGCATCCCCTTCTGCAGGAAATCCTCAGCGAGATGCAGACCGAGAAGCGCCTCTTCACTTTCCTTTGCGGTCACGACTCCAATGTGGGAAGCGTCCTCGCCGCACTTGAAGCGGAGGAGGTGGACCTTCCCGGTTCCATCGAGAAGCGCACGCCGATCGGCTGCAAGCTGGTATTCGAATCCTTCACCGGCAAAGACGGCGCCAAGTATGCCGACATTCTGCTGGTCTATGCAACGGCGTCCCAGCTTCGCTCCGAGGCCTCCCTCTCCTATTCCAACCCTCCCGCAGGAGTGAGAATCCCGCTTAAGGGGCTCAAGGCCAATGCCGACGGTCTGTACAGCCTCTCCGACGTGTACGGGCGTCTGTCCAAGGCTATCGACGCATACGACGCCCTCTAAACGAATCGTCCTAGCCGAGCTTTAAGCTTTCAATTCTGAGGCGCAGGATTCCGGACGGGACTAAATGCATAGGTGGCTACAGTGGGCTGTTGGGTGGCTATCGTGGGCTATTCAAATTCTTGAGTCATAAAGGGTTGGCCATTGTACAGGAGCCAACGCAATAATCCCCGGAAAACGTGGTCAAATGTGGTCAATTTCCGGGGATTGTGGTCAAAACGTGGTCAAGCAGGACGTACTCTAATGACGGCGGAAAACTACGGGGAGAGTAAAAGTGACCTTAACGGGCTCTCCGTTTTGTGTGCCGGGGGCCCACTTTACATCACAATTATTCACCACACGCAGGACTTCGGCGTCAAGGTCGGGGTCAACGCCGCGGAGCAGTTCGACATTTTCCATCGAACCATCAGGCATAATGGAGAACTGCACCAGGACCCTGCCTTCCGCACCTTTGGCCTTGGCGGCTTCAGGATAGGTAAGGTGTTCGTAAATCCACATGGCGAATGCGTTGGCATCTTCGCCATTGAAAGTGGGCTTTACTTCCACATCCCCGAAGGGCACGGTGGCAGTATCGGTTTCTTCGGCCGTCGCCGTCACCTCGGCCGGAGCAGCCGCCTTGCTGCGTTTAGGGGAGTTGCAGGCGTATACAAGTATAGCCAGCACTGGAATAAGGGCCAGATACGAAAGGCGCAACCAGCCGCTTGAAGAAGGTTTGTGCATCATGGTAATTCTGTTTTTGAGTTGTGCGTGCTGGAAGCCGCTGGCCAGGGAGAAGCGCTGTTCACCCACGGCTTTTCGCACTAATAAAAATTGATATTGAGTTGCATCGATGCCTTTTTTGATGACGCCTTCATCGGCCTCATATTCGTGCAGAATCCCCAGTTCCGTCTTCATGATCCACAATAGCGGATTCCACCACCAGACAATCTGGAGTATGCGGAAGAGTAGCAGGTCCAGATAATGACGGCAATGCACGTGCATGGTTTCATGCTCGAAGATGACCGGGTTCTCCGCCAGGTCACGACTGCCGATGAAGATGGTCTTTCCGAAGGTGAACGAGGGTAGTTCGCCGTCCATGACGATGGTCCTGCATCCGCCTGTTTCAGTAGCCCGGCCTTTTTTCGCAAGCCTGCCGATTTTAATGGCCGAGACGACCGTCCCGGCAAGGACAAAGGCAATTCCGGCCAGATACAGGCCGAAAATGAGCATGGCCCATGGGAACGAGGCCGCCCGTTCCACCGTGCTCTCTTGGACCGACGTCATGGTGAGCGGACCCACGGCTGCGAACATGATGGCGTGCCGTACTCTCAGTAGCGGCAGGAGCACACAGACTGCAGATCCCGCCAGCATGGCGATTCGATTGAAGCGGAAAAAGGTGGTGCGGCGCATCACCAGCAGGTAAAACGCATAGAAAACGCCAAGGTACAGACCGCTTCGCGCTATATATAAAAGGAATTCTGTCATGATTTCTTGCTCTCTATGGATGCGATAATAGCTTTCAGGTCTTCAAGGTCTATTTTGTCTTCCTCGACAAACTGCGATACCAGAGATGTGTACGAGTTGTTGTAGTAATTGGCCACCACCTCGGAAACTGTGCTGCCCCGATACTGGCGCTCCGTAATCTTTACCTTGTAGCGGAACGAGTTTGCCATGGGCTCCCTTTCCACAAATCCCTTCTCTTCAAGAAACTTCACTAAGGTCGCTACGGTATTGTAGTGGGGTTTTGGCTCCGGGATATACGAGATGAGGTCCCTGATGAACATACTTCCGTGGGCCCAGAAAATGTTCATCAGCATTTCTTCTTTTGAGGTAAGTTTTTGTTTCATGTTGCGTAGTTTTCAATGCAAAGATAAGTACTATTTTCGAAAACTCCTAATTATTTTAGGAGAACTACGTAAAAATTTAGGGGTTAGCCGGTTGAACAATGTGGTTAAAAAAAGATTAACTTTAAGAGTTAGATAATAATATTAGTTATGACTGAAAAGGAACTGATGCAATCCGGACTCCCGTATTCGGCAGTTGTTTTGTGCCTCGGGCGGGACCACAAACTTTTAGTTATAAACAGCTGACAGTACGGCTATTATTGGGTAGATTCCCCTTTTTAGGGTAACATTTGGGAAACATTTTCGTCATCCAGTGTCTTTCTATGGCATTAATTGACGTCACTTTTTGTTTTTTCATGCTGTGTTGCTATATTTGCGGTAGAGCGGTTAACCGCCCTTTTGAATATGAACGTAGATACATTAATACATCAGTACTTCGCAGATAGCGGCAATATATGTATTGAGGTGTTCGACGAGAAGAACATCCAGCAGGTTTATCGCCGCTTGGTAGAAGTGCTGATTCATCAGTCTGAAGTGGAGACTTCTCTCCTTCAGGCGATGAGCTATTGTTTCTACGAAGTGATGGATAATGTGCTCATCCATTCCGGAAAAACAAACGGAATCGTCATCACCAATTATTCAGAGGCTCAGCACTTGATTCAGATTTTGGTGGCCGATGACGGAATAGGGATTCAGTCGTCCTTGTCTCAGAATCAAACCTATGCAGGCATCACAGAACCGGAAGCGCTCGAGTATTGCATTAGAGACCGGGTTTCTGATGGAAAGGGCATGGGCTTTGGCTTGTATTCCACATCCCGGCTCATCAATACGGCCGGTCATAAGCTGATAATTCGCTCAGGTAATCATACTTTGTCAGCCAATGGAGATATGTCAGTAACTAAATCTGACCATTGGCAGGGAACCATCGTTTACTTCGAACTGCGGTCAAATATGGATATAGATCCGGGTCTGGTGGTTGACCACAGAACGGATCCTGCCGAGGAGTTTGATGAAATGTTCCTGGATAATGATTCGGGTCTTGATAAGCTTTGGTAAGATGAAGGTCTTCAAGTTTTCCGCATACGGAGACAGCATGGGAACGCGTCTCCTGGGAGCCAAAATAAGGGCCGATCTTCGTCCGCTTCTGGACGGGGACGAGAAAGTCGTGCTTGATTTCTCCGGCGTGGACACCGTCACCAATTCTTTTGCCGATGAATGCATTGCCAAACTCCTGCTGGAAATGTCCCTGGATGAGTTAAAGTCCAAGACCACCTTCACAGGTCTTACTCCTTTGGCAGAGCGAAGCATTCTCACCGCTTTGAAGCGGCGCCAGATGCAAATCGCACAGCCCTAAAATAAAAGCATAACTAACTGAAATTTAATTAGTTATGCTCGTGCCTCGGGCGGATATAGCTGTATCGGTGACTATCGTGTATTCTTGGTAGCTATCGAAAGCTATGACCCTTAACAGGTTAAAATAATCTTCGGTGTATTCAAATAATAAGCGGAAAAGGTGACCAAAAGTGACCAAATTTTGGAAAAAGTGACCAAAAGTGACCAAATCCGATGACCTTTCCTGATTGCAAAGATAGGAATCTTTGTGCAGTCTATCAAGTTCTCTTACCTGGCCTATCCAAAGAAAGTAGTAACTTTGTATGTTTGATAAATCAGTTACTATGTTTGCATTCCAGAGTGAGTCTTGAGGACTCACTTGGCACCGCCGCCTCGATATACGCCCCTCGGCGGCTACAGCTCGACAGAGCTACGCCGGGCTCTGTGGAAAGGCCCGCTCCGCTCTGACGGCTGTTGCCAGGAAAGGCAAAGCGTGTCATAATTGAGCGCTATATTTGTGAAGCCAAACACAAATATGTTCAATTATAACACGCAGATGCAATGCAAAGTAAAGCAATTAGTTTCAAAGGACAAAAGGTTTTTGTAGGAATCGATGTCCATAAGAAGACCTGGTCGGTCACGACCCTGTTAGAAGTAGGGATGCCGAAGACGCATAGTCAGAAGGCATCGGCAAAAGAGCTCTTTGACTTTTTGAACAGACATTACCCAGAGGGAGAGTATCATGCTGTGTATGAAGCCGGCTTCTCAGGCTTCTCCACATATTATGCACTCAAGGAGTATGGCATAGAGTGTTCTGTAGTGAACGCTGCGGATGTCCCTACTACGCAATATGAGAGTGTGATGAAGAGTGATCCCATAGACTCTGACAAGATGGCCAGGGCGTTACGTGCGGGTATGATAAAGGGTATCTATATCCGTGAGCGGGATAACCTTGATGATCGGGGATTGGTCCGACTCCGTAAGTCAATACAACAGGATCTGACCAGGTACAAGAACAGGGTCAAACATATGTTGCATGCCAATGGGGTGGAGATTCCTGAACAGTTCGACCGTTCTTGCAACTGGTCCAAGGCCTTTATCAATTGGCTTCGAGAGGATGTGGTCTTATTGTCGTCCACCAGGGCATCATTAGATATGTTGCTTGACCAAGTGGAGACCGTGAGACAGAACCTCCTGAATATTACGAAGAAGGTCCGTAGTCTAAGGAATAAGAAAGAGTATGCGGATATGTACGATGCATTGACAAGCATCCCAGGGATTGGCCCCATTTGCGCCATCACCCTGCTTACGGAGATATATGATGTCAAGCGATTCAAAAATGAACGCCAGTTTGCGTCGTACTTGGGATTGGTCCCAACATGCCACTGCAGCGGTGAGAAAGCATCATTTGGAGAGATGACCTTTAGAGGCAATAAGCACCTTGGGCCTCTTCTGATAGAGGCAAGCTGGGTCGCAATCCAATGGGATGACGCCCTATCTGTCGCTTTTACCAACTATCGACGGAAAGGGTTGATGCCCCAAGAGTCCATAATCAGGGTTGCTCGTAAACTATCCAACATCATCTTCTCTATGCTGAAAACGGGGAATCATTATGCTCCTGCTAACGCATAGGATGCACGAATATCAGGCTATTAGACAACTTCAAACAAAGCGGCTCCTATAAATTCCTGACGGACGTTTAGATCGTACCGTCTCAAATCAGAATGTTGCGCTTTACCTATTTCTCTGAAAAAGTAATTTGATGCCAGGCTACGGCCCGTACATCGTTATAGAAGTTTGTCTCATAGGTCTGTTGTCCATTGCTGAGATTGATCCGGCATCCCTGCCGGATGGGTATCTGTTGTCTGTTCTTAGGTCAAATGGGCAAAAAATGGTATATTAGTGCTCAAATTACTTGGAATTCAACATAGAAGAATTCAATGGTTTCAGACATTATCAAGAGTATTCTTGCCGTGGGTGCCGGAAGCTTCCTGGGAGGAGCCGCCAGGTATCTGGTTTCGTTGGCCATGAAAGGTATTGGCAAAGGATTCCCTTGGGCTACGCTTGCGGTAAACCTTGTGGGATGTTTCCTTATTGGCCTCCTATGGGGCGTATTCGGCAAAAATGGCACGGAAGGCAGCAGCTGGGCATTATTCCTTACTGTGGGCCTTTGCGGTGGTTTTACGACGTTCTCTACCTTCTCTAAAGAGGCACTGGTAATGCTGCAGGGTGGCAATGTCTGGGGCTTCGCCGGATACGTGGCCATCAGTGTCGTGGTAGGCATTGCCCTGGTGGCATTAGGGTATTTCCTGGTGCGCTAAATTCACATTTATCGCTCTCCCGGATAATTGGGGAATAAAAATGCGACCAAATAAAATGTGGAATCAAGATAGAGAAAATGCCCCGGTGTTGTGCTGATAGATACTCCTTAACTCCATTTTGTTGATAGATTACGGAGGTAAAATCAGGTATAATTTATCCTTAACCGTATAAATAATGTATGTTACGGAGAAAATATCCTTGTATTTCTGAAAACAATACGATATATTTGCGGCAGGTCAAATACTACAGACAATGACAAAATTGAAAATCATAGGCCGAGAATACGAACAGGCCGTAATACGCAACTATCTTGAGAGTGAAAAGGCAGAATTAATAGCCGTTTATGGGCGCCGTCGTGTTGGGAAGACTTATTTGGTCAAGAGTATTTTTGACAACGAGTTTGATTTCTTCTATACGGGCCTCTATGACGTGCAACGTGCTGTCCAATTGAGTCAATTCAAGAAAACGCTTGAACGTTATTCTGGGAGAAGGATGAAGAGATTCAAAGACTGGTTTGAAGCTTTCGATGCCCTACGAGACTTTTTGGATACGCTTTCTAAGGAGAGGATAATAGTGTTTCTGGATGAAATCCCCTGGATGGATACTCCAAAAAGTAACTTTCTCGCCGCTTTTGGACAGTTCTGGAACGATTGGGCATCAACCAAGCAAAACTTGAAGCTTTTTGTGTGTGGCTCTGCGACTACCTGGATGCTTTCGAAGTTCATTGGTGATAAGGGCGGTATCTACGGTAGGGTTTGTCGGCCTGTTTGGCTAGCTCCTTTCAGCCTTTTTGAAACTGAAAGGTTTTTGAAGGAGATTAAGGGCATAGAAATGACATGCCACCAAATTCTGCAAGCATATATGGTTTTCGGTGGTATTCCGTATTATCTGGACATGCTTGTCAAGGATATCCCGCTTAATGTGAACATTGATGATTTGTTTTTTAAGCAAGGGGCACCCCTTAGGGCGGAATTCGATTTCCTGTTCCGATCGCTTTTCAAGAATTCAAAGCTGTACAAGAGCGTGGTGGAAGTGTTGTCATCCAAGCTGAAGGGGATGACGAGACTAGAACTGATGGAAGCGATGCATCTTCCAGATGGAGGAGATTTATCCGAAGTGCTTGATAATCTGGTTAAATGTGACTTTATCCGCAAATACACTGCTATTGGAAAAACAGAACGAGATGCTCTGTATCAGTTGACGGACTTATTCTCTCTCTTCCACATGAAGTTTGTAGAAGATAACAGCGGGCAGGATGAGCATCTTTGGAGTAAGCTTGCCGGCAAGGGGCCAATGACCGCATGGAGTGGCTATGCTTTTGAACAAGTCTGCCTGCATCATACCTCCCAGATTAAACAAGCGCTCAGTATCGGAGGGATAATCAGCAATATCCATTCGTGGAGTTGTCGTCCGTTCATTGATAAAAACGGGACTTCTTGGAAGGGCGGTCAGATAGATTTGTTGATTGATCGAGCAGATGAAGTTATCAGTATTTGCGAGATTAAGTATGTTTCTGACAAATACGTCATTGATGCTGATTACGAGAAAAGGCTTTCTTCGCGTGCTACGCTTTTCCGACAGGTTACAAAGACAAAGAAAGCGCTTCATCACGCGTTCATTACCACATATGGAGTCTCAAAGAATATACATAGCGGTATTGTTCAGTCAGAAGTGACTATGGAGGATTTATTCAAATAGCGAATGGGGCCATGGAAGCGCAAGAGATTCTACAAGATATAGTCTTTGTCATCCTTTATGGAGTTGTAATGGGGTTGAGCGTCGCGGCGGCGCTCTATCTGCTGCTACGGCGCAGCAATGCCATTGCGCCGGGGGTGACGCCGCCCAAGCGCCTGCGCCTATGGGCGACGGCCATTATGCTGGAGAACGTGTTCAGCCACATTTTATGGCTACTGTACTTCTGTCATCCTTCACTTCCTGCTTACATTCTTGTATGCACCCTGGACATTCTGCTGCTTATCCCCATCATAGCCGGCTTTCTGCTGTCTATGCTGCAGGACCGGCATCGGCCCGTATGGCCGGTAGCCTTGGCGTTGATTCCTGCTGTCGTGTTGTCGACCTTGGGTATCATCTGCCAGGACGAGGCATTTATGGTTTGGCTGCGCCTTTATGTCATTGCATTCTCTGCGCTGTTCATGGTATTTATGTTCTTTGCTGTCCGGCGCTATGGACGCTGGCTCAGGGACAACTACGCCGATCTGGAGAACAAGGAGGTCTGGCATAGCTTTCTGATACTGGCCGTGTTTGTGCTGTCATCGATTGTCTATATTTTCGCCTCTGAGCAGACCACGTTCCTGATCTATCTTCTCGAATTTGTCTGTATCGTTATTATGGGCCTGCTGCTGTGGCGGGTGGAAACGCTGCAGTCATTGAGCGAAAGCACCGCGGAGGAGGTGCAGGAGCCGGCAGAAGAAGCGCAGAAGGCATTGGCACCACCGGCATCCCCTACCAAGATGGACACCCTCTTGAAAAAGTACTGCGAGGATAAGCAACTATATTTGCAGAATGACCTTACTCTGGCGCAACTTGCCCAGGCAGTCGGCACAAACCGGACTTATTTGAGTCAGCATTTCGCTCAACAGGGAATCACGTATAACGCTTACATTAACGGCCTTCGCATCCGGCATTTTGTCCGCCTGTACCAAAAGTGACCAATTTTGGTGAATAGAAAAAACCAGATTTTGTTAAGTGGTTGAAAATCAACAACTAACAAAGTCTGGTTTGTGCCTCGGGCGGGAATCGAACCCGCACGGCCGTTTCGGGCCAAGGGATTTTAAGTCCCTCGTGTCTACCATTCCACCACCAAGGCGAAGGGTTGGGACTGCAAAGATACGTAAAAAAAACTTTATTGCAGCACGCGGGTGCCGAAACCGGGTTTTTCGGGGGCTATGATGCTGCCGGGAGCCAGACCACTGCGCTTCCCGGGCGCGGCAGCGGCGGGCTTTACGCCCATGTGCTGCAGCACAACCGAGAGCATGCTCTCGTCGGGGTCTCCGAAGTCGTAGCCGTCGAAAGGGTTGTCCTGGGCGCTATAGTCGGCCGGGATGCCGTCGGGCATACTTAGGGTGTTGCCGGCGCAGTCGGTGTAGCGGGTGGCAATGACGTAGATGCCCCAGTTGCGGGTGGCTTCCAGGCCTTCCTGGGCGTTAATGCCCCAAACGCCTTGCTCGGCCACGGCATTGTAATAGTCTTCGGCCTGGATAATGTATCCGCCGCACCATTTTCCGTAGGAACGCGAGCCCACGGTGTGCAGTTCCATGTAGGGATGCAGCCCGCAGATGAGCGCCTCCGAGGCCGATGCACTGCTGCCGGTGGTAATGAACCATACGCGGCTTAGGCCCGGATTTACCTGCGCGGGGTGAATGGTGTGCTTGCTGCCGTCGTCCAGGGTAATTTCCATGGTGCTCTCGAAGCGGGAGGTTTCGTCGGTAAAGTTGGAATTGTACTTGTCTATATTAAAGATGGACCCATTCTGTACATAGGAAAGCGGTGCTATCATGGAACCCAGCGCCTGGCTGGTGGTGGTGTAGCCGCCGCCATTGTAGCGAAGGTCCATCACCAGTTCGTCAATGCCCTGGAAGCCGCGGAATACGGGTTCAAAGTCTATGGCGGCCCTCATGGTAAAGCCGGTAAAATGCACATAGCCAATCTTCTTGCCGCCCAGTTCCAGCACGCGTACGGTCTGGATGGGGTTCTCGTACATTTGCACGGCGGTAAGGCTCACGGTTCGGCCGCCCTTGAGTCCCATTTGCACGGTTCCTCCGTCATACAGCAACGAGTAGTTGTTAAGGTCTATCTTCTCCCCGTTCAGCGTCTCAAAGATGTCGCCCCGCTTGAGCCCGGCCTGGGAAGCGGGGGAATCGGCGTAAGTGTAGGTGACCACCGCGTAGTCGACCTTCTGTGTCTGAGAATCCCCTATGAGCAGGAAGTCAAAGCCGAAGCTCTTTGTATTGCCTGTAACCGAGCCGATGAAAGGGCGCACGTCTTCATAGAGCGAGGTCCATTTGTCTATTTCCTTGCCGCTGGCATCCTTGTAGCGTAGGCTCTTTACCTTAGCCACGGGGTCGGTATCGTAGTTCCAGTCGTTCAGTTCCTTGGAAACGTCGTCCCGCCAAAGGTAATAGCCGTCCATAAGGTCGTGGGCAAATTGATTGGCATAATACGTGGTACCCTTCCCGGAAAACAGGTTGCTAATTTTCTTACAGCCGGGTAGCAGCGCCAGCACTGCCAGAACCAGCAGCAGGCTAAAAATACTTTTTTTCATTGCGATAAAGAGCCAGAAAAATAAAAATCAATATAGTAAAGGCCCACAGCGAGGAGCCTCCGTACGAGAGCAGGGGCAGGGGAATGCCGATGACCGGCATCAGTCCCACCGTCATGCCCACATTAATGAACAGATGCATGAACACGCAGGAGGCCACGCAATAGCCGTAGATGCGGGTAAACTTTCCCCGGCAGCGCTCGGCGTCCCGCAGCAGCCGCACAATCAAAAAGACGTAAAGGGAGATAACCAGAAGGCAGCCCACGAAGCCCCATTCTTCTCCCACGGTGCAGAAGATAAAGTCTGTGCTTTGCTCCGGCACAAAACCAAAAGTGGTTTGCGTGCCCTGCAGGTAGCCTTTTCCAAACAAACCGCCAGAGCCAATGGCAATCTTGCTTTGGTTCACGTTGTAACCCACCCCGGAAGGGTCTTCCTTGAGCCCCAGCAGTACCTCAATGCGCCCCCGCTGATGCGGCTGCAGCACGTTCTGGAAAATGTAGTCTGTAGAGAATACCAGCACCATGCCGCCAAGATAGGCGGCCAGGCATAGGGCCAGGAAGCGGTCTTTGTGCAGCCAGGCATAGTAGGCCAGGAAGGGCAGCAGCAGGATACAGATACCCAGCAGCAGATACACCGGCTTTACCCCTACAAGGAAGCCCCAGAAGTAGTGCTCCGATTCCCCGGCCATAGGTACCCAGGCGCGGGCAGCCATCCAGTCAAGGTGCGCCTGCACCGCAGCGGTTACCCAGCCCCAAACCCGCGGCAGGAAGGCCATCAGACCCACAAAACCCCAGCCCCAGGCAAGACGTGGGCCGGTTTCGCGGCTCATCACCGCCGCGCACAGGACAAGTACCGTAAGGAGCAGGATGCATGCCCAGAACGCCCCCAGGGTGAGCGTAGAGATGAATAGGGCAATGACAAGGCCGATGAGCCCCAGCCACCAGCCCGATAATCCCTCCCGGTACAGCACAAAGCTGAACCCGGCATACACCAGGGCACTGCCGGTTTCACTCTCGGCAATAATAATGAGCATGGGAAGGCCTATGACGGCGCACACCATGGCAAAGTCCCGGAAGCGGCTCATCTTGAAGCCATGTTGGCTCATGATGAGCGCCAGTACCAGCGAGGTGGAAATCTTCGATATCTCGGCCGGCTGGAAGCGGATGGGCCCCAGATTGAACCAGGAATGGGAGCCTTTGACGTCACTGGAAACAAAGATCACCAGCACCAGCAGCCCGGCCACAAAAAGGTACAGCGGGATGGAAAGACCTTCCCACCAGGAGGGCGGAATTACATACAAGATGATGCCCGCCAGGCCGAAAGCCGTGAGAATCCAGACAAACTGCTTGCCGGCGCGGTTACCCCAGTCCAGGATGGTAGAGGAGTCGGCCGTATGGATGGACGCGTAAATGCTGAGCCAGCCCACGGCTACCAGCGCCAGGTACACCCCAATGAGCGCCCAGTCTACCGACTGTCGCAGTCTTCTCTCGTTTGAAGGGCGGTCAATCATGCTTCACGCGGGACATCAGGTTGGATTCTTTCATGCGCCGCTCCAGTTCCGGGCGCGACACGTGCCCCTTTAAATACTGCTCTACCATGAGCGAGGCGATGGGCGCTGCATAGGCCGCCCCAAAGCCGCCGTTCTCTACATAGGCTGCAATGGCAATTTTGGGGTTGTCCTTGGGCGCAAAGCAAATGAATACGGAGTTGTCGGCGCCGCGGGGATTCTGGGCGGTGCCGGTTTTCCCGCAGATATCCAGGGAATCTACGTGCGCAATCCAGGCGGTTCCACCCATGCCGGGACCGGAATTCACCGCCCGCCACATGCCGGGGATTACCTTGGGGAAGTGCACGGGATCTACCATCGTGTACTGCCGCTGCTTGAAGCGGGGGTCGATATCCACGCCCTCCGACTCCTTAATGATGTGCGGAATGTAATAGTACCCCCGGTTGGCCACCGTAGCGCAAAAGTTGGCAAGGTGCATGGGGGTGGCCAGAATTTCTCCCTGACCGATGGAAATGGAAATGACGGTGGTGGAGTTCCAGCGTCCCTTTCCGTAGGCGCGGTTGTAGGTTTTGGACGAAGGAATGCTGCCGCTGAGCTCTGCGGGGAAATCGCTTTCCAGTTTTCGGCCGAAGCCAAAGCTAAGGACCATCTCCCGCCAGTGGTCCAGGCTTTCGGCCACGGTGCCATAGCGCTTTTGGTCCAGGATGTTCTTGAGCACGTAGCAGTAGTAGGCGTTGCAGCTCATCATGATGGATTCCTCCATGTTGATGGGGCTTTTGTGCGCATGGCAGCCCAGTTTTCGGCCGGCGCCAAAATGATAGCCCTGCGAGCAGGGGTACATCATTTCCGGACGCAGCACGCCCTCCTGCATGCCGATGAGCCCATTCACCAGTTTGAACACCGACCCCGGCGGATAGGACGCCTGCACGGCCCGGTTGTACATGGGCTTGTAGGGATTTTGGGAAATTTCCTTCCAGTACTTGCCAATGTCGGCCAGCTGCTCAACGTCAATACCCGGCGAAGAAACCAGGGCCAGAATTTCCCCCGTAGAGGGTTCAATGGCCACAATGCTGCCCACTTTGTCTTTCATCAGTTCCTGCCCGTACTGCTGCAGCCGGGCATCGATGGTGGTTACAATGTCGCGGCCCGGAATGGCCTCTTTATCCTCCGCGCCGTCTTTGTAGGGCTGCTCTATCTGGTTGCGGGAATTGCGCAGGTGAATGTGATACCCTTTTTCCCCGCGAAGGTCGGCCTCGCGGGCGGCCTCTATGCCCGTCATTCCGGCATAGTCGCCGCTCTGGTATTCGCCGGGATGCCGGTCCATGTAGCTTTTGTTTACCTCTGACACGTAACCCAGCAGGTTGCCGCCGGCGTTCACGGGATAGTCCCGGATGCCGCGCACCTGTCCCTTGAACCCGGGGAATTTGTATTTAACCTCGTCAAAACGCATGTAGGTTTGGGCGGGGACGGCCCTGAGCATGGTTACGGCCTGGAAGCCTATGGAACTGCGGCGCTTGTGGTACTCCTTCATCTTGCCCCGGATGAAAAGAGGATCCACCCCCAGTACCGTGGCCAGGGCTACCGTGTCAAAGGCATGAACCTCCCGGGGGCTCACCAGAATGTCGTAGGCAACTTTATTGCCCACCAGAATGGTTCCGTTGCGGTCGTAGATAACGCCGCGGGTGGGATAGATGGTTTCGTAAACAGTGGCGTTGCGGTTGGCGTCTTCCTTGTACCGGCTGTCCAGCACCTGCAGGGAAAAGATTCTTCCCAGCAGCAGCAACACGGCAACAAGAAGGCCGGCTACCAGGCGGATATGGCGGCCGTCGGGGTTCATCGGCGGGAGTCGGGGGCCAGGGCTTCCGATGCCGGCAGCGACACCAGGAAACCAGCAGCGAGCGAAACGAAGAAACGGGCGGCGTTAAACCAGAAAGGACGCATGCCGGCGGCATCGGCCCACACATAGATGGCGGTGTAGAGCGCCTGAACCAGGAAAATGGCCAGGGCAACGTTGCTAATGCCGTTTTTCCTGGAACTGAAGTCTTCTTTTCGGGCAAAAAGGTCGCGGCCGAAGACCAGGCCGATGAGCCCGTTGCGGGCATAGGCAACCGGCACTAGGGCCAGGGCGTTGAGGCCCGGCAGGCCGTCGGACAGCCAGTCTACCGTGAGGCCGGTGGCCATGGCAATGAGCATGGCAAGAGGCGTGCCCACCCGGATGGGAATGCAAAGCACCATTACGGGCAGGATGCTTAGCATGAGATAGGGCGTAAAGCAGCAATAGTTGCTTAGGAGCAACTGGCCCGTGAGCAGGAGCAGGTACACAAACCAAAACTGGGACTTTCTCATAGCTGGAACTCCTCTATCTCGTCAAAAGAATTGTTGTGTACCACCGTGACATAACGCACCGACGTGGGGTCCTGAAGCAACTGGACCGAGATCTCGTTGGTGGCGCCGTTTACTACCCGGGCCTTTCCGGTAATGCCCAGCGGAATGTCTGGGGGGAACAGCAGGGAGTGGCCGCTGGTGTAAACGGTGTCTCCGGGCTGGTATTTGTACTGGAGGGGGATTTCCTTGAGCAGGGCCCCGCTACGGGAGTGCCCGTCCCAAACCAGGATGCCGGTGCCACCCTCCCGGCCGATGCGGGCGCTGATGGAAACGTCCCGGTTGCGGAAGCCGAAGGCATAGCACGTATGGGCGCTGATGGCCTCTACGATGCCCACCACGCCCAGGGGCGTAATAATGCCCGACTTTTCCTGAATGCCGTCTTCGTAGCCTTTGTTAAGGATGAGGTAATTGTGCTGGGAATTGTGGCTCATTTGCAGAACCTCGGCGTGAATCATGCGAAAACCGGGCTGCCTGGGAAAGGCCATGGTGTCCAGGCGGGCTTGCCGAAGCAGCTCCCGGCTGCGCTCCAGCTCCTGCAGCAGCAGGGTGTTCTCCTGCGCCAGGAGTTTGTTCCGTTTTTTGAGCCCAAAGTATTCCCTTACCTGCTGCGAACCGCCCCAGATGCTTCCCATAAACCCATGGGCGGCACGGGATACCCACACCCGTTGCAGGGGGGCATAGCGGGCCAGCATACCCAATGCCGCCGCCTCCAGAGCAATGAAGACGGCGAGATTCAGGAGCTTGGGAAACAGCTTGGGCCGGGGCATGGCTTAACGCATGAGGAAGGAGTAATTGTCTGTGTTCTTAAGGGCGATGCAGGTGCCACGTGCCACGGCGCGCAGCGGGTCCTCGGCCACATGGAAGGGGATGTTGATTTTTTCCGTGAGGCGTTTGTCCAGGCCGCGCAGCAGCGAGCCACCGCCACTGAGGAAGATGCCGTTCTCTACAATGTCTGAGTAAAGTTCCGGGGGCGTTTGCTCCAGCACTTGCTGGATGGCGGCCTCCAGGCGGGCAATGGATTTGTCCAGGCAGTGGGCTACCTCCTGATAGGGGATGCTGGCTTCCAGCGGGTGACCGGTCATGAGGTTGGGGCCGCGCACCACAAAAGGCTCCGGTTCTTCTTCCAACTGAGGAATGACGGCGCCTACGGCAATCTTGATGCGTTCGGCCGTGGTTTCTCCCACTTTAATTACGTGCTGCTGACGCAGGTAGTTCTGGATGTCGGCGGTGAAGACGTCGCCGGCCACGCGGATGGATTCCTGCTGCACAATACCGCCCAGGGAAATGACGGCAATCTCTGTGGTGCCGCCGCCAATGTCTACCACCATATTGCCCTTGGGAGCTTCTACGTCCAGGCCGATACCCAGCGCGGCCGCCATGGGTTCATAGATGAGATAGACGTCCCGGCCGCCGGCATGCTCCGAGGAGTCGCGGACGGCACGGATTTCTACTTCCGTGGAGCCGGAGGGAATGCCCACCACCAGTTTGATGTTGGGGGCGAAGAAACTGTGATGACGGTTGTTCACTTGCCTGATGAAGCCGCGGATCATCATTTCGGCGGCATTGAAGTCGGCGATAACGCCATCCCTCAGGGGGCGCACCGTCTTGATGCCGGGATTGGTTTTCTCGTGCATCAGTTTGGCCTTTTGGCCCAGGGCAACGCATTTGCCCGTTTGGTTGTCGATGGCCACGATGGAAGGTTCGTCCAGGGCAATTTGGTCATTTTGGAAAATGACGGTGTTGGCGGTGCCCAGGTCCATGGCCAGTTCTTGGTTCAGAAAGCGGAATGCCATATGTTTGTTCGTCTATAATCTATAAGCCACCAAAAATACGAAAAAATTCTTACATTTGCGTAAAGAAAAAAGCCGATGGACAGAAAAAAATACCTCATCGTTACGGCCGGCGGCATGGGTACCCGCATGGGGGGCTCCGTGCCCAAACAGTTCTTGGAACTGGAGGGGAAACCCATCCTGCGGCTCACGCTGGAAAAGTTCCTGGAAGCCGTCCCGGATTTGCATGTGGTAACCGTCCTGCCAGAGTCCCATATCCAGGGCTGGCGGCAATACTGCCTAAAGGAGAATTTCACCTGTTCACAGCGGCTGGTTAAAGGCGGAATTACCCGCTTCCATTCGGTGAAAAACGCCCTTGCGCATGTTCCCGACGGCGTTTTGGTGGCTGTACAGGACGGGGTGCGTCCGCTGCTTTCGGTAGGGGCCATCCGGGCGCTTTTTGCCGCCGCGCAGGAGGTGCCCGCCCTCATTCCCGTGATGCCCGTCACCGACACCCTAAAAGTTTTGGAGAATCAGGACGGCCGGCTGGTCCCAACCGGCGAGGCCATAGACCGCAGCCGCGTTTGGGGCGCCCAAACCCCGCAAATTTTCCACAGTGAAAAGATCAAGGCCGCCTATACCCAAGGCTTCAATACCGCCTTCACCGACGACGCCTCGGTGGCCCAGGCCTATGGCATTCCGCTGGCTTTCGCTCAGGGGGAACGCTTCAATATCAAAATCACCACCCCGGAGGATCTTATGCTGGCCCGGGCCATACTCAAAATGGAGTAATGCGCGCCCTGGAACTACTGGCACCAGCCCGGACGGCCGAGGTAGGCATTGCAGCCATTGACTGCGGCGCCGATGCCGTGTATATTGCCGGTCCGTCCTTCGGCGCCCGGCAGGCGGCCGGAAATTCCGTCCAGGACATTGCCCGGCTGTGCCGCTATGCCCATCGCTTCGGCGTGCGCATCTATGCTACGGTGAACACCATCCTCTACGAAGAGGAACTTCCCCAGGCCCGTGCGCTGGTGCAGGAGCTTGCCCAGGCCGGCGTGGATGGCCTCATTGTCCAGGACCCCGCCGTGCTGGAACTGGCCCGGGATACGGGCCTGGCGCTGCACGCCAGTACCCAGTGCGCCATAAGAACTCCGCAGAAAGCTCAGTTTATCGAGAGCCTTGGCTATGGCCGACTGGTGCTGGAGCGGCAACTCTCGCTGGAGCAAATCAGGGCCATATCGGCGGCAGTCGATGCCGAGATAGAGTTCTTTGTGCACGGGGCTCTGTGCGTGTGCTACAGCGGCCAGTGCTATCTCTCCGAATACCTTACCGGCCGAAGCGCCAACCGGGGCGCCTGCGCCCAGGCCTGCCGCAGCCTGTATGACCTGGAAGACGAAGAAGGCAATGTGCTGTTGCGAAATAAAGCCATCCTGTCCCTGAAAGACTACAACCTGCTGCACCGGTTGGAGGAACTCGCCGCCGCCGGCGTGCAATCCTTCAAGATAGAGGGGCGGCTCAAGAGCGAATCCTATGTGCGTAACGTGGTGCGCGCCTACGACCAGGCGCTTTCGGCCCTGGTGGCCCGTTACCCGCAGCAGTACCGCCGCTCCTCCTTTGGCTGCGTTCGCGGTGGTTTTGTTCCAGACCTGGAAAAAACCTTCAACCGGGGCTACACGCAGCTGTTTTTGGATGGCCGGCGCGGCCAGTGGTCCAGCATGGACGCCCCCACCCATCTGGGAGAATACGTGGGAGAGGTCCGACGCCTTACCCCAGACGGATTCCTACTCAAGGCATCGGCCGTGGCGCTTTCCAACGGCGACGGCCTTGCCTTCCTGAAAGGCGGTGAGGTGGTGGGCTTCCGCGCCGACGTAGCCGACGGCCTTTCCGTTCGATGCAAACAGGTAGATTCCCTTCGGCCGGGCGTTCGGCTATATCGCAATATAAGCGCCGCCTTCGAGCGGCAGTTGGACGCCGGAAAGCCGATAAGGGAGTTGGCGGTAAGCGTGCATGTACAGCTTGAAAGCCCCGTCATTAAGGCTACCGCCGTGAGCGAAGACGGAAGGGAAGTGTGCTGCGGGCAGGAGATTCCCCTCTGGGAAGCGGCCCGGCAGCCGCAGAAAACCCTGCTCTCCATTGAGGAACAAATGGGCAAAAGGTGGGGAAGTTATATCTTCCAGGTAGCTGGTATTGAGACTCGCGGCGTCATTCCTTACATCCCGGCCGCTCTTCTCAACGGCATCCGCCGGCAATTGGCCGAAAAGCTGGAAACCCTGCCTGTGAAAGCCCTTCCGCTGAAAGAGCAAGAGCCCGACGCCGCTCAAAAAGCGCCAGCCCAGGTAAGCTACAAGGATAATGTGGCCAATTCGATGGCCCGCTCGCTATATGCCGCCCGGGGTGCATCGGCCATAGAGCAGGCCTATGAATTAACGCACCAGCCCGGCGCCGAACTCATGCGCAGCAAATACTGTGTGCGCCACGAGCTGGGGATGTGCCCCAAGCAGGGAAAAGTATCCGGAAAGGCCCGTCCGTTATTTCTGCGCAACGGGAAAGAGAGGCTTTGCCTTAGCTTTCACTGCGACACCTGTGAGATGACCCTCACTCAGTCCCGGCCAGAATAAGACGTACTCTTGAAATCTTTCACCCAAACTTGCCGCTCGATGGGTTCGTCCAGGGAAATCATGGTGTCGGTGCTTTGAATGTAGGGAATCTTCTGGATGGTGTTCAGGAGCACCTCCATCAGGTGGTCGTTGTCCAGGCAGAACAGTTTGGCCAGGATAGCATACTTGCCGGTAACGAAGTGGCACTCCACGATCTCCGGGATCTTCTTTAAATTTGAAATAACCTCCGAGTATTTGGTAGACTCCGACAGGGAGATGCTCACAAAGGCGCAAACGTTAAGGCCCAGGGCCTGCGGCTTCACAAGAAGGCGGGAGCCGGTAATCACTCCATTGGCCTCTAAGCGTTTGACTCTTTGATGGATAGCCGCACCGGAAACGCCGCATTCGCGGGCAATTTCCAGGAAAGGCATACGGGCATTTTTTACCAGGAAAGACAGGATTTTTTGGTCGATTCGATCGATGTGATAAGTGGCCATGGCCTTACAATTTTAAACTAACCGATGCAAATCTACAAAAAAAATCTTATTTCCTGCGTCTGGCCTGGTATTTTTTTGTGGGTTGTGAGGCCTCTATAATTGCTTGACAATCAGCCAGGGATAGCTTCCTGGCATCGGCCCCTTTAGGGATTTTATAATTATTATCACCCTGCTTAATATATGGACCATAACGGCCATTAACCACTTTTATATCCCCGAATTCGGCTATATAAGTGACGGCGGGTTTCTCGGCCGATGCCTCTTCCAGCAGCTTCAGGCACTGTTCCAGGGAAATGGTCAAAGGGTCGGCGCCGCCGGGAAGTTTCACATTTTTATCACCCCATTTCATGTAAGGGCCAAAGCGCCCGCGGGTAACCACAATGTCAAGGCCATCGCGCTGACCAACGGTGCGGGGAAGTTCCAGCAGTTTGAGCGCCTGCTCCAGGCTAAGGGTTTCTATGAGCTGCCCCTTGGCCAGGGATGCGCTTTGCCGGCCCTCTCCCTCTCCTTTTTGTACATAGGGGCCAAATTTTCCAAAGGCGGCAATGACTTTTTGTCCGTCGGGGGCTACCCCAATTTCGCGAACTACCTTATTATAATTACGGTCGGTCATTTCCTGCTGGACTCGCTGGTGAAAAGGAGCGTAAAACTGCTGAATGGTGCGGTTCCACACCTGCTTTCCTTCGGCAATGCGGTCAAAGTCGTCTTCTACGTGCGCCGTAAAGTCGTAGTCCAGGATATCGGCAAAACTATCTACCAGGTAGTCGGTTACAATAAGCCCTATTTCCTGAGGCAGCAGCTTGCCTTTTTCGGCGCCCACTACCTCGGTTTTCTGGCTGGACTTGATGGTCCCGCCTTTGAGCGTGAGGTTGGTAACCTTAAAAGAGCGGCCTTCTTTGTCGCCTCGCACTACATAGCCGCGGCCGGTGGTAAGGGTGGCAATGATGGACTGATAGGTGGCGGGGCGGCCAATCTCCAGTTCTTCCAGTTTTTTCACCAGGCTGGCCTCTGAGTAGCGAAGCGGCGGCTGGGTAAACTTGCAAAGGGCCTGCACGCCCTCTTCTTGCATGAGATCTCCAGTGTGCAGTTCCGGCAGCAGGATGTCTTCTCCTTCGGCGGGTTCATCCTCGTCGCGGCTTTCCAGATACAGCTTCATGAAGCCGTCAAACAGCAGCTGGGCCGACGTAACGCCATATTGCTCCGGGCGTTTGTCGGAGGCTACCTTAAGGTTGGTGTTCAGCAGGCGGCTTTCGGCCATTTGCGAAGCCACAGTGCGCTTCCATATGAGGTCGTAAAGCTTTTTCTCCTGCTGCGTCCCTTCAATGAAGGCGTTCTCGATGAAGGTGGGCCGAATGGCCTCGTGGGCCTCCTGTGCTCCCTTGGACTTGGTTTTGTACTGCCGGGTGTGCACATACTCGGGGCCGAACTGTTCCAGGATAAACTTTTTGGCCGTTCCCAGAGCCAGGGAAGACAAGTTGGTAGAGTCGGTGCGCATGTAGGTAATGAGCCCCCGTTCGTACAGGGCCTGCGCTACCCGCATGGTGGTGGCTACCGGGAAATGCAGTTTGCGGGCGGCTTCCTGTTGCAGCGTAGAGGTAGTGAAAGGGGCTGCAGGGGAGCGGGTGCCCTCTTTTTTCTCTATGGAAGCTATGCGGTACGTGGCGCCGATGCTGTCCTGCAGGAAGGCCCGGGCATCGGTCTCGGTGGCAAAACGGCTGTCCAGCGTGGCTTTCACGCAGGTGGCTACGCCCTCCGGGCGCAGGTTGGCTTCTACCTTATAATAAAGTTCCGGTTCAAAGGCCATGATTTCCTTCTCGCGGTCCACGATGAGGCGCAGTGCCACGCTTTGTACGCGGCCGGCACTTAGCTTGGGCTGAATCTTGCGCCACAGGATGGGGGAGAGTTCGAAGCCCACCAGGCGGTCCAGCACGCGGCGGGCCTGCTGGGCGTTTACCAGGTTCATGTCAATGCTGCGCGGATGCTCCAGAGCATTCAGGAAGGCGGTCTTGGTAATTTCCTGATAGGTAATGCGGCGGGTTTTTTCCTCCGGCAGTTCCAGGGTTTCCATCAGGTGCCAGGAAATGGCTTCCCCTTCTCGGTCTTCATCGGAGGCCAGCCATACGGTTTCGGCCTGGGCCGACAGCTTCTTGAGCTCGGCCACTACATGCTTTTTATCGGCGGGAATAACATAGGTGGGCGCAAAACCGTTGGCCACATCTACGCTTAGCTTATGCTCCTCAAGGTCTCGTATGTGACCCACCGAGGCTTTTACCGTCCAAAGGTTCTTGTCCAAGTATTTTTGAATGGTTGTCGCCTTGTGCGGAGACTCCACTATTACCAGATTTTTACCGCTCATTGCCTTCAAATTTTCTGCAAAGTAAATGCGAATATGGGCAATTTTCCAAATTTTCTGTGTACTTTTGTAAACTGATATTTTGCCAAGACCTAAGGTCTTGTAAGGAACAAGATTTTTTGCCCATGACTCAAGATACCGTCAAGAAACTCACCCTTGCCTTCTGGACCATCCTGGTGGCTCCGGTAGTACTGCTGGTCCTCCTGCTGTGCCTGGTGTGGGCCTTCGCCGACATCCCCTCCATCGAGGAACTGGAGAACCCAGATTCCAAGCTGGCCACCCAGGTTATCGCCGAGGAAGGAGAAATCCTTACTACTTATCATATAGAGAACCGCACCTTTGTATCCTATGAAGAGCTGGCCCCCTCGCTGGTGCAGGCGGCGGTGGCCACAGAGGATAAACGTTTCTACCAGCATTCCGGCGTAGATCTCCAGTCCCTGGGCCGCGTGCTGTTCAAAACCCTCCTTTCCCGGGATTCATCCCAGGGCGGTGGTTCCACCATCACCCAGCAGCTGGCCAAGACGCTGTATCCCCGTGGGGAACATGTGGGCAAGGTAAAAATGGTATGGATTAAACTCAAGGAATGGATTACCGCCATCAAGCTGGAGCGCAACTACACCAAGGAAGAAATCGTGGACATGTACCTTAATGCCATCTTCTTTGGCTCCAACTCCTACGGTATTTCGTCGGCCGCCAATCAGTTCTTCGGCAAACGGCCCATCGAGCTTCAGCCAGAAGAAAGCGCCGTGCTGGTGGGCATGGTAAACAAACCCACCCGCTACAACCCGTCCATCAACCCAGACCATGCCCTTAAGCGCCGCAACCTGGTGCTGGACCGCATGTGCGAAATGAAATACCTCACAAAGCAGGAGCGGGATTCCCTGCAGGCGCTGCCCATCGTGCTGCACGCCCGTCAGGGAGACCGTACCACCGGCGTGGGCCCGTACTTCCGCGACATGCTGCGCCGCACCATGAGCGCCAAAAAGCCCAAGCGCAGCTCCTATTACCTGCACGAAGATTATGTGGTCGATTCCCTCCTCTGGGCCGACGACCCCCTGTACGGCTGGTTAAACAAGAATTCCAAAAGCGACGGCACCCCGTACAACCTGGACCAGGACGGCCTGCGCATCTATACCACCATTAATTACAAGATGCAGCGCTACGCCGAGGAAGCCATCGCCGAGCATTTGGGCAAGGACCTCCAGAAAGCCTTCGACCGGGAGCTAAAGTATCGCCGCAATGCCCCCTTCATGGCCGACACCGAAAAAAGTGTGATAGAAACCACCATGAAACAGGCCCGCCGCTGGAGCGACCGCACCCGCATGATGAAAGCCTCCGGCCACACGGACGCAGAAATAGAGGCTTCCTTCGGCCAGCCCGCCAAGATGCGCGTATTCACCTGGAACAAACCCGGGTACAAAGACACGCTCATGACCCCGGACGACTCCATCCGTTACTACAAATCCTTCTTCCGGGCCGCCTTTATGGCCATCGAACCCGGAACAGGCCACGTGAAAGCCTACGTAGGCGGCCCCGACTACCGTTATTTTAAATACGACAACGTGCGGCAGGGCCGTCGTCAGGTAGGTTCCACGGTAAAACCGTTCATTTACACGCTAGCCATGGAAAGCGGCATGACCCCCTGCGACCCCGTGCTCAACGCGCCGGTAGTAATTGTGGTTAACGGGGAAGAAACCTGGAGCCCCCAGGACACCCACGCCGACGGTACCATGGTAGACCTCACCTGGGGCCTGGCGCACAGCTCCAACTCCGTGAGCGCCTACCTCATGCAGCAGCTGGGCGCCCCGTCCATGGTGTCCATGATGCGCAAGATGGGCATCGGCGGCTTCATCGACCCTGTGGTCTCCCTTTGCGTAGGCGCGGCCGACCTTTGCGTGTACGACATGGTCACCGCCTACAACACCTATCCCTCGGGCGGCACCTATACCAACCCGCTGTTTGTAACCCGCATCGAAGACAGCGACGGCAACATCCTGGGCCAGTTCGCCGACAGAAAACACGAGTGCCTGTCGCTCAAGGCCACCGCCGAGATGATTCACATGATGCAGGCGGTTACCGGGCCCGGCGGCACTGGCTACCGTTTGCGTTTCCGCTACGGCCTCACGGGCCAGATAGCCGGTAAAACGGGTACCACCAACGACAACTCCGACGGCTGGTTCATTGGCTATACACCCAAAATTACCGCCGGCGTATGGGTGGGCGCCGAAGACCGATACGTGCATTTTGCCAACAACAACCTGGGGCAGGGAGCAAACATGGCGCTGCCCATCTGGGGCCTCTGGATGCAAAAAGTCTTAAAGGACGGCACGCTGGGCATATCGGCCGACGACGTTTTTGCCCCGGAATTCCAGGGCCCGTTCTGCGACGGAGAGGCCGGGCAGGCCGCCCCCGAAAAACAAGATTTGGAAAACTATTATTTCGAATAATTCCCTCATGGCCAAGTATCAATCCATTGCGGTTATTTATGGCAGCGACTCCTCCGAATGGGAAGTGTCGTGCCGCAGCGGCGAATTCACCGCTTCCCGCATAGACGAGTTCAAATACGACGTTTACGAAATCTTCGCCCGCTTCGGCAACTGGAAGCTGGTGGCCATGCGAAAGGCCAATTCCATGCGCGTACCCTTCCCGGAAGGTGCTCAGCCCCAGGTGGATAAATCCGATTTCTCGGTCATGGTGCTGGGAGAAAAAGTGAAGTTCGACTTTGCCTACATCATGCAGCACGGCGCCCCCGGAGAAACGGGCCTCATGCAGGGTTATCTTGAAATGCTGGGGGTTCCCCACTCCAGCTGCAGCGCTTTCGTCACCACGGTGGCCTTCGACAAGTATTCCTGCAAAAGCTATCTTCGTTCGGCCGATTTCGTAAAGCTGGCCCCCGACGCCTTCGTGCGCAAAGGCGACGACGTAGAGGCTTTCAGCGCCAAGGCGGTGGCTTCGCTGGGCCTGCCGCTCTTCGTCAAGCCCACCAACGCCGGTTCCAGCTTCGGCATATCCAAAGTAGATAAACCCGAAGACCTTCCCAAGGCCATTCGCTATGCTTTCTCGGAAGGAGAAACCGTCCTGGTAGAGGCTGCCATCACCTGTGAACACGAACTCACCTGCGCCGTTTACTTCGACGGCGTTCAGGTTCGCGCCCTGCCCGTTATCGAGATTATTTCCACCACCGGCTGGTTCGACTACGACGCCAAGTACAACGGCCTAAGCCGGGAAGTTTGCCCGGCCCAAATCCCAGACGCCCTGGCCAGCCAGGTGCAGGAAATTTCCCGCCGCATCTATAAGCACCTGGGCTGCAAAGGCCTGGTGCGCATGGATTACATATCGGCCACGGACGGCATTTACTTCCTCGAAGTGAACATTATCCCCGGCATGACCAATGCCTCGCTGGTGCCCAAGATGGTGCGCGCCGCCGGCCTTTCCATCACCGACTTTCTCACTACCATCATCGAGAACTCCTAAATGCTGCTAACAGATTTTCTGCATAAGGGCATCGCCGCCCTGGAGCCGCTTTATCCAACGGCCGAAGCCCGCAGCATTGTGCTCATGCTCTGCGAGGAGCTCCTGGGAACCAAGAGTTATACGCATATTGTAGAGCCCCAGTACCAGATAGAGAAAAAGTGCGAACAACCCCTGGCCGAAGCCATGCTCCGGCTGCAGGCCGGCGAACCCATCCAGTATGTCATTGGCAAAACAGAGTTCTGCGGCCGCACGTTCAAGGTTAGTAAAGATGTGCTTGTTCCCCGCCCGGAGACAGAGCTTCTGGTACGGGAGGCCATTAAGCTGGCCGGCAGGCTCAAGCGCATGCGCATCCCCTACGGCAAACAGGCCGACCCAGTGCGCGTACTGGACCTTTGCACCGGGTCGGGCAACATTGCCTGGTCGGTAGCCCTGGGCGTCCCCGGCGCCAGGGTGGTGGGCGTAGATGTCTCGGAGGGCGCCCTCAATGTGGCCCGCAGCCAGAATTTCTCGGCCGAACTAAAAAGTTCCGGCGCCCTGGCCCCCACTTTTGTGGCCGCCGACATCCTGGATACAGAGCAGGAATTCAATTACGGGGAATTCGACCTTGTCCTTTCCAATCCCCCCTATATCATGGAAAAGGAAAAGCCTCTGCTGCGGCGCAATGTCCTGGACTTTGAGCCCTCCGGCGCGCTGTTTGTCCCCGACGAAGACCCTTTGCTGTATTACCGTGCCGTAGTGCGCTGGTCGCAGCGCTTCCTGTCCAAAGACGGGAAAGGTCTCACAGAGGTCAATGAGGTCCTGGGCAGGGAAACACAGGAGCTTTTTGCTGGTTCGGGTTTCTCCCAAACAGAGCTGGTAAAGGATTTTTACGACAAAAACCGTTTCGTTTTTTATGTTAAATAGGCTTTCCAGGTGCACGGAAGGCCTGTTTTTGCATTTATCCGTGTAACACTTTTATACACGGATACTTTTCCGGTACTTTGCAGTAGGGATGCGGCCTAATGTCCGGTCCCTGGTGCTATGAAAAGGTTATGTTTGGTTTTGGGCCTCGCGGGCCTGCTGTCATGCGCAAAAGAAAATAGGGTTTCCGGTCCCGGTGATCCCCTGGAAGGAAGGCCGGTAACGGTAGAAGAAGTGGCTCAACTCTTTTCGGTGCTGCCGCTGGGAACGGAGCAAATGGCCGAGGTACACGACGCCGCCAGCGCATCGGCCGGCAACGGCTACGACGAAGAATACCTCATGCGGGACCTTTTTGCCTGTCCCGGTGCCGGGGTGGGGGATGATGAAGGTGCCGGTGCGGCTGCTGGGGTAGGTGCAGGTGCCGAGAGCAAGGCTTCGGCCTATGCCCGTCCGCTGCGGGATCTGCTGCGGGAAGCCGTCGGGGCCCGCACCAAGGCCGATGGCGGTGCTTTCCCAGAGAGTTGGCTGGATTCCCTGGCCGCCTCCGATATCCAGATCTACTGGCCTTTCTCCCAGTCCTGGGACGGGCAGCAGCTTCCTATAGTTACCTTCGACCCCGGAGATTACACAGAGCGCAACGTGGGTTATCGGCTGTGCGCCGACGGGTCGGCCCAAAAGGTCCTGGTAGACGAACAAATGGCCCGCGAGCAGCCGGTATGGGTGGTTAGCCGCAACTCCGACGCCGACTTCAAGTCCCTGGAAATGCGGCGCCGCGAAGACCCTTCCTGGGGTCAGGGCGGGGGAGACATCGTGGTGCGTGCTCCGGCGCCTTGTGCTCTGGGTGCGCCCAATGTCCCGGATGAGCCCCGTGCCCCTGGGGCACCCCGTGACGGCAAGGATTTCAAAACCCTGATCCTTCGCACTTTCAAGGCCAACCGTCAGTTTGACAGCTGGTTTGCCGGGGCCTCCGAATTTCTCATCAAGGTGGGCAAAGTAGAAGACTTCAGGGCGGCAACAGAGGCCGAACTAAGGCTGTACCAGCCCTCTATTACAGATTTTATGATAGTGGTTCGGCGCGGCCAGGTGGGGCAGGAACTCCCCTTCAACGCCGTACTGGTGTCGGAATGGACTTCACAGCTGTCCAACATTGCCTTCATGTGCATCGAGGACGACGGCGGCACCCGCAGCACCTGGAAGTGCTCGGCCATGGTCAAATACAACTCCAAAAGCTACGGCTTCGAGATAGAACTGCCCCTCAACTCCCGCGACGACATCGTGTGGCGCGGCTCCCTCACCCGCTCCTACATCGAGCGCTACAACGGCACCACCGGCAACTTCGGCGACGTAGACCTGGTCCTGGAGCTCATCTGATTCCCAGCCAGCTCGCTTGCCCCCTCGCTCACCGTTTGCTGCCCAGCCCGCCACTCGCCTGGTGTTTGGCTTGCCGCTCACCTCCGGCTGATTGCTTGCTCGCCATAGCTTTCTGGCTCCTCGCGTGCTGCTCAACGCAACTTGCTCGCCGCTTCCCTGGCCACCCGCTCGTTGCGCGGCTGGGCCTCACGTCCGCCGCATGCAAGTCGCATGGTTTGGCCACACGTCTGTCGCTGGGGCGCTCCTTGCTCGGCCTGGCCATACGTCTATCGCCTGGCAACTTGCCGCTCGGCCTGGCCACACGTCTGTCGCCTGGCAACTTGCCGCTCGGCCTGGCCACACGTCTGTCGCTGGGGCGGCCATTGCGCCAACCCCGGCCCGCCCCCCGGCTCCCATCGGATCGCTGCCGCGCCCTGGGTCTTTTCGCGCCCCGTTTCCCTGCAGCTTCTGCGCTTCCTGCGGGCGTCATCAACCTTCGGCGCCCCCTCCGCGAACCTCGGCAACCTGAACAGAAGCGTAAACGTTTTCTGTAACACGCATATAATCAATGAGATGCGAATAATTGATTATCTTAATACGAGTAACCAATATGTCATAAACAATTAATATTCAGTAATTTACAAAACACGCCTTGCTATGAGTAGAATCTTTTTTAGGGATATTATCAATCATTGCTATCAGCGCTCAGCCGATGGGGGAGTTATTTTCTATACTGAATGGGATTACCTTGTATGGTTTACCACCGTATGCACAACCGCCATAAAGTATAAGGTACAGATCCTTGCCATGTGCCCTATGCCAGACCACACGCACTTCTCTGTGGTAGCACGAACCAGGAAAGACTTGTCGGGCTTTATGGGGGTTTATACCCATGATTTTTCCCGGGCATACAATACCGCGTTTCATTTGAAGGGACCGTTGTTCAAACACAGTTTTGGCAGCGCGCCCAAAGTGGGAGCCAAAAAGGCCCGCACCAACTTAATCTATGTGAATAACAACGCGGTGGAACGTCAGCTGGCCGTAACGGCCGAAAAGTATCGTTGGAGTTTTGTGGCCTATGCTGCCAGTGATCATCCGTTCTCCGAAAAGCTCATTGTTCGCCAGTCCAGCCGGGCTCTGTATAGTGCCATAAAGGAAATCAAGTTTTGCAGGAAGCGAGGCAGGCCGCTTAATTACAAGCAGTTGAGCCGATTATTCGGCCCGCTCAATAAGCTGGAAAGAGAACAGCTGATCGATTATATCATTGTGCAGTACAACGTGATTGACTATGCTGCCGCCCTGGCGTTTTTTGACCACAGTTATGAGCATTATCTGACTGCTTTGCATGCAACAATCGGGAGTGAGTACGACTTGAATGAAGTCTTCATTGGGAAAAGCGACAAACATTATGACACCCTGACGAATCTTTTGTTGCAGAATAAGAGGTACTCCGATATCCATGAGATGCTGTCACTGGACCATGATGGCAAACAGGAACTGTTTCATTACCTTCGCGGTGCAACCAGTGTCATGGGGGCGCAGATAGCCAAGTACATCCATCTGCTACAGAGAACATAGCGCTCCATCTTGATTTATATAAATTACAAGTGGAACGATTCAAGTTACAGATAGAAGGGGCAATTTGTCTGTTTTTCGTAACTTTTTGATTTGTATTATGTTACATAAAGTTAGTCGTTTAAATGTGCCGACCAATTTTTCGTAACACGGTCATAATTTGTCAATTAAAAAATACGGTTCATTTACGAAAAAGAAAAAAAACAGTAACTTTGCAACGTACATATCGAAAGCGTTTGGCTTTTCCTTGTGATGAATCTCGACCATTCAAAAGTAACAGAGGAAAAGGGTATTAACGCTTGCATTGGCTATTCTCGGGTTCGCCCCAGATATAGCAAGTGTGAGCTATCTCCTTATTCATGTTACGGCAGTCGAGAGCCCATCACGGAATAAGACAAGGGGCTCACACTTTCGTTTTTTTAAAATGACCGCATGAGCACCACGGTAAAAAATATTTTTTTATGAAAAAACTATTATTCGCTGCACTTCTGGCAGCAGTGGTGGGAATCCTTGCGGTGTCTTGCAAAAAGGACGAAACGTCCCAAGAAACGAATGTGCTTGAAGGAACAAGTTGGAAGTATTCGGATGGAAAGAACGATACGGCAATTATCACTTTTACAACAAAGAAAGAGTGCAAAATCACCGTTAGTTCTTATGATTATATGAGTGGAGGAGAAATAATCGAGAAAGATGAAGGAATGTACACTGTGAAAAAAGATATCGTATATATAGACTGGGACAGAAATGGAAGTTGGGAAGGAGAGATTGTGGGAGAAAAAATTCTCATGGAGGTAGATGGGCAAACGCTAACATTTAAAAAGAGAGGCTAATCTTTCTGAGCTGTTTCTTGCAACTTGCTCAGATTCATACAGTTACGATAAATTGGTCATATCAAACGATATGACCAATTTATCGTAATACACAGAATATCAATATGTTACAAAAAACAGCCGAGGGCGCCACCCTTGCGGGCCCCGGTGCGTCCTTTGGCGTCCCGTCCAGCTCCGCTCGCGGCCGAGCCCGCTAGCTACACCGGCAGGGTTTTTTCGCGGAGCCAGGAGGCGACTTCGGGGGAGAGGCGGGGGCTGAGGACCTCGTAGACGTGGGCGTTGTAGGCGTTGAGCCATTCGCGCTCGGGGGCGGTGAGCAGCGAAACCTCCAGGCAGGAGGTGTCGAAGTGGCACAGGGTGAGCGTCTCCAGGCCCAGGAAGGAGCCAAACTCGCTGTCGCCCACCGGCCGGCAAAGGACCAGGTTCTCGTGCCTGATGCCGTGCATACCCTCCCGGTACAGGCCGGGTTCGTTGGAGGTAATCATGCCGGGCAGCAGCGGCTGGGGGTTAAAGTTTTGCCGGATATCCTGTGGGCCTTCGTGCACATTCAGGAAAAAGCCCACGCCGTGGCCGGTGCCATGGCCAAAGTTACGAAGCTTGCTCCACAGCGGCTCTCGGGCCAGCACATCCAGCTGGCAGCCGGCCGTTCCGCGCGGGAACACTGCCATGGCCAGGCCTATGTGCCCCTTGAGGCACAGCGTGTAGTCTTCCCGTTCCAGCGCCGTGCAGGGCCCCAGCGGTACGGTGCGCGTAATGTCGGTGGTGCCAAACAGGTACTGGCCGCCGGAATCGACCAGATACAGCCCCCTGGGTTCCAGCAACAGGGACCCCTGGGCTGGCGTTACGTAGTGCGGAAGCGCTGCTGAAGGGCCATAGGCTGAGATGGTTTGAAAACTGTCTCCCCTGTACCCGGGAACGGCAGCACGCAGCCGCCCCAGCTCGCAGGCGGCCTCCCACTCGTTCACGCGGCCGGCGTTTTGGGACACCCAGTACAGGAACTGTTCCATTACCACGCCGTCTTCCAGATGGGCTTCTCGCATGCCCTCAATCTCTGTGGCGTTTTTTTCGGCCTTCCAAAGGGCTATGGGAGAGGGCGTCTCAATGACTTCCGGCAGCATGTCGCCGTCGTCTATGGCGCCCCGCAGGGCATCGTTCAGTGTGTTGGGGTTCAGGCAAATGGTATCTACGCCGTCCAGCCGCAGGGAGGCCAGGGTAAAACTTATGTCGTCGTAGTCCACTATCTGTACGCCGTCGGCCGACAACTCATCAAAGCTGGCCGCGGTTTCCGAGTCGGGATCGGCGAAGGCATCCTTGCGCACAAACCAGAAGGCATCGTCCAGGGTAACCAGCAAGTAGGAGATAACCACCGGATTATAGGCAACGTCGGACCCGCGCACATTCAGCAGCCAGGCAATCTGGTCCAGCTCCGAGAGCAGCACGGCATCGGCTCCCTGCATCACCAGCCATTTGCGAAGACGGAGCAGTTTGGCCTCCCGGCTTTCTCCCGTGAGGTCTTCCCCCAGGGTGATGATGGGCGTGGAAGGCACTGCCGGGCGCTCTGTCCAAAGCGGAGAGAGTAAATCGGGGACCGGCACAATGATGGCCGACGGAACCGCCTCCTGCAGCTCCTGGATGGCCGACACACTCTGGCACAGGGCATCTACGGCAATAATGGGCTCGTCCAGCTCCAGGGAGGCAATCCACTCCGGAATGGGCACTTGATCTGGCACACGCATTTTGTGCAGCTGAATGCCGCTGCCTTCCAGTTGCTTTACCGCCTGGATAAAATAGCGGGTGTCGGTCCACAGGCCGGCATGGTCCATGGTAACCACCAGGTCTCCGGCTTCTCCGGTAAAGCCGGAAAGCCAGGCCACCTGTTGCCACCGGGGCGCCGGATACTCGCTGGCATGGGGGTCGCTGCCGCTCAGAACCACCATATCCCAGTGGTTTTCCCGCATAAGACTGCGCAGGGACTCCACTCTGGAGAAAAAGATACTTTCCATCTGGTACGATATTTTCACAAATATAGCTATATTTGTAGGAATTATAAAGCAAACAACCATGACCGAAGATCCCCTCCAGAGAATTGAACGCGAAGAACGCGAAAGACAAGAAAAACGCGGTCCCCGCACCCTCATGACCATACTGGCCATTGTGGCCGCCGCCCTGGCCCTGGTCCTGGGCTATCTCCTTTACCAGCGCAACGCCCTTGTGGGCCAACTGGAAAACGAGAAACAGGAACTGGCCCAGCAAGTGATGCAGCTGCAAAGCGACTTCTCTTCCTTAAGCTCAGACTACGAGAGCATTAACCATCAGCTGGACACCTCCCGCGAACAAGTGGCCATGCTCATCGAGAAACTGTCCAAGACAGAAGCCACCAACCGCGCCAAAATTCGTCAGTACGAAAAAGAGCTGGGCACCCTGCGCACCATCATGAAGGGCTACATTGTCCAAATAGACTCCCTGAACACCCTTAACAAGCGGTTAACGGCCGATGCCGCCGCCGCCCGCCGTGAAGCCGCCGAAAGCCGCCGCGTGAGCGAAGAACTTTCGCAGCAGGTGGAATCCCTCTCTACCCAGGTTAGCGTAGGCAAGATTCTCAAAGCCCGCGCCATCTCCCTTACCGCCTATTACGGCAACGACAAAGTGGGAGACCGTCACAGCCGTGTGCGCTACATGGTGGCCGGCCTGTCCCTGGTAGAGAATTCCCTGGCCGACCAAGGCCCGGTGCGCATCTATGTGAGGGTGAAGGACCCGGAAGGCGTGCTGCTGCTCAATAACCAGTCCACAGAATTCGCCGTAAACGGAGAAACGCTCCAGGCCACGGCCTCCCGTGAAGTGGATTACACCGGCAGCGAAGTAGACCTCTCGGTCTATATCAACGACGTAGGAGATTTCTCCAAGGGCATTTATACCCTGGAGGTATTCACGGCCCAAAGCCTCCTTGGACGCGCCGAATGCATGCTCCGATAGTATGATTTATATCCACGTCCCTTTCTGCAGAAGCTTCTGCATCTACTGCGACTTTTACTCGGAACCGGATCGCGCCGAATCCATTCGCCGCTACACCGACCAGCTGTGCGCAGAGATACGCCGGCGCAGCTCAGAAATAGACGACTCCCTTAAAACGCTGTATTTTGGCGGCGGCACCCCTTCGGTGCTGCCGCTAAGCGAACTTACCCGTATCCTCCTTACCCTGGAGGAATGCGGCCACGGCGGTCCCTACAAGGAATTCACCCTGGAAATGAACCCGGACGACGTTGTAGAAAAAGGCCTGCCCTATTTACAAAGCCTAAAAGCGCTGGGCGTAAACCGCGTGAGCCTGGGCTTCCAGTCGCTGGATAACGACCTCCTTCGCTGGATGAACCGCAGGCACGACGCCGCGCGGGCCCGGGAAGCCTTCCGTCTGGTACGGGAGGCGGGCTTCGACAACGTGAGCATAGACCTCATCTTCGGCCTGTCCAACCTGTCAGATGCCACCTGGGAAAAAACCATCGATGATACCATTGCCCTGGCACCGGAGCACATTTCCTGCTATCAGCTCACCGTGGACGGAGACTGCGTCCTTGCCCACAGGCTGGAAAGCGGGGAGTACGAGGAAGCCCCGGAGGAAGTTTGCCGCAGCCAGTACGACCTACTTTGCCAAAAACTGCGGGAAGCCGGTTACCTGCACTACGAAATTTCCAATTTCGCCAAGCCCGGGTACGAGGCCGTGCATAACGGCGGCTACTGGTCCCGTCGGCCCTATGTGGGCTTCGGCCCTTCGGCGCACTCATTCAGCGGAAGAGGCCGCAGCTGGAACGAATCGGTGCTGGACGGTTACGGCCACACACAGGAATCCCTCTCAATAGAAGACGAGAAAGTGGAAACCCTTATGCTGGCCCTGCGCACCTCCCGGGGCATAGACGCAGAATTCCTGCTGGCCAACTGCCTGCCTCAAAACGTAGAGCGTATGGTAGGAGAGGGTGCCCTTGTCAAAGTGGGGCGCCGCTACCGCATCCCGGAAGACCATTTCTTTGTGTCCGACCAAATTATTCGAGAACTTGTATGACCTATCTAAGAAGAGCCGTTAAATATTTTATCCAAATCACGGTCATTTTTGTGGTTATCATGGGGGCGCTCATGCTCACCGGCATGGTTTCCACAGACGTTACCGTGGCGTTTCGCAGTGGCTGGATGTCCATCGCCTACATCTTAGGCCTTTTTGCCGTCATGAGTGCCGCCTATCCGTTCTTCGGCTACGGGAAGCGCACGGTGCGCGTGGCCGGTGATCCCGCCGAAATATGGCCGTCCATCGATGCCGCCATGGCCTCCCGCGGCTATGTGAAGGCCGGGGAAGGGAAGTATAAGCTTTCGTCGGCCGTGAACCGTGCTGCCAGGCTGTGGGAAGACACCATTACCATTACGCCCGTGCTGGGCGGTTTCCAGGCCGAAGGTCTGGTGCGGGATCTGGCCCGCGTAGTCTCGTCTATTGACCATAAAATCAATCACTATGGCAACTGATACCCAAACTTTCAAAACGGTGGCCACCTTTACCGAAAAAGTGCTGGCCGACATGTGCGTAGCCATGCTTGCCGATAACGGCATCCCCGCCGGCGCATTTGGCGCCGACTCTTCCTATCCGTCCCTTAGCTTTGCCAGGAATATTGAGGTGAAGGTAAATGAGAGCGACTACGAGGCCGCGATGAGCATCTTGGCCGCAGCCGACAAAGCCGAGTAAAACTCCTGCCCAAAAGCATCTGTTAGCGGTCCGCGGAGGAATTCGTACACACGGATTCCTTCGCGGCGCCCTTTTTCGTAGGCGTCCTTGCAAATACTCCAGCGGTGCAGGTTAAGCCCTACGCGCCCGCCACCCAGTTCCACAACCCTTATGGGATACAGGGCACAGGAAATGGGCTTTTTAAAAGGAATGAGGCCTTTGCAGTACTGCCGTTCAATGGCGCAGAAACAGTTCCCCTGGGGATCTATGTGGCAATAGGCGCATTCTTCGCTGCCGGGAACCACCGGCGTTACCAGGTCTCCCTCCCGGTCTATCTCGAAGAAGCCTTTGGTGGCCACAGCATCGCGGCCGGCCTGGGACATGAGCGGGGCATACTGCTCGTAGTGGGCCTCCAGTGGCTCCAGCTCCTCTTCTTTGAGCGGAGCGCCGCTGTCGCCAATAATACAGCAGCAGCCTTTGCAAACCGGGTAGTCGCAGGCGAAGTACTCCAGAACGACCTCTTCCCCTACCAGGACATCGCCTATTTCTATTATGGTACCAAAGTCCTTTCTGCTCATGGAACAATGTATTCTATGCGTCCGCCCGAAGCCAGCGTACCCAAGAACTCGCACACTTTGGTGGAAGTAATGCCGCCGATGCTTTGGGGATAGCGGGAAGTAATGTCTTTATTGGCGGCATAGCGGGCAACCAGGGTGGTTACAAAGCCGGCGCCGGAGGAAAGGACTTGCCCGGTATGGTCCAGTTCGCGGGCTTTCCAGGCCTCTATGTCGCTGTCTGGCACCGGCGTAAGGGCGGCTTCCTTGATGGCGGCTCTTATCGCGGTAAGGGCGCGGTGCGGATCGGCCTCCGGGCTAACCGGCAGGCAAGTGATGAGGATTTGGTAGCGCTCCTGCGGCTGCACCCTGTAATTAACTTCTACGCGAGCGCTGAAGGCGTGGGTTGCCAGATGCCTTACAAGCGACTGATTTAACGCTTCTGTGGCTATCTGTGCCGTGTAGTAGGATTCGGCCGTAAAGGCGTATCCGGCGTCCATCAGGACATACAGGCCCTTGGGCCCTTCCTTCCCGGTAAGGGTGATGGTGCCGCTGTGGGGATAATACTCCACCGGTTTGCGGGGAGTAACGGCGTGGGAGGTGCGGAAGGCCCCCAGGTACTTGGTAAGGTGGCGCTTCACGGCGGCCTGGTCCAGGTCTCCGGAGAGGATGAGGATGCCGTCGCTCATGCGTGAAAAGCGGTCGTCGTAGTAGTGGTTGGCCTTTTGCAGGGTTTCTTTGGAAAGCGCTCCGGGCAGTTTTCGGGCCGAATAGGTGAAGCCGGGAGCCAGATGACTGCCCAGCGTGGCGCCCACGGAGAGCGGCGCAATCTGTTGCGAACGAAGGTAGTAGTTCCATTCCCGCTCATTGGGCTCCCGGTCGTTGGCTACGGCAAGGAGCGCCTTTAGCAACAGATGCAGTTTGCCGGAGGGCGCATCGCCGGAAATGACCATGCTGTTAAGCGCCACCTGGGTTTCCATGCCAATGCCGTTGCCTTCCAGCATGTCGCGGAAAGCCCACGCCTGCAGGCCGGCCACATCGTATAAAGAAAGGAGGTCGCCCATATAGCCGCCTTCGCCTTCTTTCAGTTTGCCAATTTGGGCCAGGCCGCCGTTTAGCAGCAGGGCATAATTGAACATGCCGCAGCCCTTTACCTGTTTATAGGCCACGCGCATGCCGTTGGAGAAGGTCCACAGGGTGCCACCCGTTACGGGCTCTACTTTTTCACTCTTGATTTTTACCTTGGTGGCGTTCACTTCCAGGCCCACCGTGTCGGCCAGGTGCCACAGGTACTGTTTTCCGCTGGGTGTGCGGCTGGCCTCCAGGTAGGGCTCGAAGTAGCGGAACAGGGCATCTCCCACGGTGTCGGTGGTGTCGTGGGGCGCAACGGGGCCAAGTTCCAGGGTTAAGTTCTCCAGCGGGTTTAGCAGGGCATCGGCGTACTCGTTAAAAAAGCGGGTTTCTACCTCGTCGGACAGCTTTTTGCGGGCAAAGTAGCGCAGTGGCTCCGTGTAGGGGGCCAGTTGCGCGCCATAGAGGAAGTTTCCTATGCAGCGGTGCACGTAGTCGTCGGCCGACGGAATCTCCTGGGCCCGGCGCCGCACAGAGGGGAGCAGCACCTGTTTGGACTGGTAGAATTCTTCGGGGGACACGCCGAAGCGGTCCATTTCGGCCACGGTGCGCGAAAGAATGTCCAGGGTGGCGTTCAGGTCTCCGGGGGCTACGCTCACTTGTACGGCATACTGCTCGTCGTCGGCTTGGTCGGCGCTGCGGCGGGAGAAAAACTCGATGCTGCTATAGGGGATGTTGGCTTCCCGCAGATTCTGTTTGAGCCTGTGCTCCAGCAGAATGCGGAATTCCATGCTAAAGAGGTCTGTTACGATGGCCTGCGACGTGTTCATGTAGTCCCGGGGAATACGGGCGCCGCTGTAGGCCACTTTTACGTGGGCCGGCCCTCCCTCTAATAATTCCACTACGGGCGCGGGCCTGGGTTGCCACTGGTAGGGGTGGCTGGCGGCGGGCTGCGGCAGGCGGGAAACCAGCATGGAGAAGACGCTCATTTTTTTCTTTAGTTCCGTAGCGTCAAGGTCTCCGCTCACAATGATGGCCTGCGGCACCTGTTCCTCGGCCATGCGTTCGAAACTGTACAGAAGGAGGGAATCCAGCACCTGGGGCCTGTAAATGGGGATGTCGGTAAAACGGTACACGGAGTTTCCGCCCTGCTGTACAAGAAAACCCTGCTGGCCGGGATCCAACCCCATGCGGCTAAGGAAGCTCTTGTCCAGTGCGGCCAGCTTGGCCGGACTTAAAGGGAGGCCCTGCTGCACCAGTGCCATTTGGGCATAGCCTTTTTGCACCGGGTTGGTTATTATATAGTAGGTGGCCCCGCAGCCCAGGGAACCGCGCTCAATGCGGGCGTCCATCCCCAGTTGCGGTAGGGAGGGTTGCGCCGGCACGGTTATTGACGGAAGGAGTGCGGCCAAAAGGGCCACCAACAGGGTTTGTAGCCTGTTAAAATGCATTTTAAACAAGTTTTCGTGCAAAATTACAACATATTTTGTTATTTTTGCAATCCGTGTGCTAGTAAGTGTATATTTAAAGTATAAAGTGATGAAAAGATTTTTTGTAGCTCTCGCAGCATTAGCCCTTGCCGCATCGGCAGCGCTTGCACAAGACTTCTCTGCAGCCGTAGAACTTTACAACGCCGGTGGCGAAGCCATTAACGCTGGAAACAAACTGGAAGCCATCCAGCAGTTCAAACAGGCCCTTGTCCAGTTCCAGGGCGTCACAGAAGGCGACCAAGCCGAGCAAGCCGCCGAAAAAGTAGCCGACCTTAAAGACCGCATTCCCAATATCTATCTGTCGCTGGTCAACGATCAACTCAAGGAAGGCAATTTTGACGCCGCCCTTGCCACCCTGGAGGAAGTAAAAGCCGTAGCGGCCGAATATGGCAACGAGGAAGCCGTGGCCAAAGCCAACGACAAAGCCTTTGGCGCCTACTCCAACAAGGGTCAGGCCCTCCTCAAGGCCAAAGATTTTGCCGGTGCAGCCCAGGCCCTCGATGCCGCTGTTGCCCTTAAGCCCGAAAATGGTGCCGTGTATCTGCTTCTGGGACAGGCCCACATGAACGCCGGAGAGTTCGACCAGGCCATCGCCGCCCTGGAGAAAGCTTCAGAGCTTGGCAAGGAAGCTCCCGCCAACAAGCTCCTTTCTACCGTATATCTTAAGAAAGGACAGGCCCTTGGTAAGGAAGGCAAAGCCGCCGAGGCTGTGGCTGCTCTGCAAAAGTCCAACAGCTACGTAGAAAGCGCCAGCGCCTACCAACTCATGGTGAACAACCTCACCAAGCTGGGCAAGACCAAAGACGCAGAAGCTGCGCTTAAGAAGTATCAGGAGCTGAGCGGTAAGAAATAATTACTGGTTCAGCGCATCGGCGCTCTTGATAAAGCCGGCAAGGTCTTCCTCCGATACATGGAAGTTCTGCATTTCGCCGGAGAAATATTTATCATAAGAGCCCATGTCCACAAATCCGTGACCGGAGAGGCAGAAGAGAATAGTCTTCGCTTCTCCGGTTTCCTTACATTTAAGGGCCTCGGTAATGGTGGCGGCAATGGCGTGGCAGCTTTCCGGGGCAGGGATAATGCCCTCGGTCTGGGCAAACAGTACGCCTGCCTTGAAGGAGTCCAGCTGCTCTATGTCGACGGCTTCCATGAAGCCATCTTTCATGAGCTGGCTCAAGATAACGCCGGCGCCGTGGTAGCGCAAGCCGCCGGCATGGATGGAGGCGGGCTTGAAACTGTGCCCCAGGGTGAACATGGGAAGCAGCGGGGTCATGCCGGCTTCGTCGCCAAAGTCGTACTCGAACTTTCCACGGGTGAGTTTGGGGCAGGAATAGGGTTCGGCTGCAATGAAGCGCGTCTTTTTGCCCTCCTGGATGGTGTGACGCATAAACGGCAGGGCCAGGCCGCAGAAGTTGGAGCCGCCGCCAAAACAAGCAATGACCATGTCGGGGTATTCGCCGGCCAGGGCCATTTGTTTTTCGGCTTCCAGGCCAATGACCGTCTGGTGCAGGCACACGTGATTGAGCACCGAGCCCAGGGCATACTTGCAGTTGGGGGTGGTCATGGCCAGTTCGATAGCTTCCGATATGGCGCAGCCAAGGGAACCGCGGTCGTTGGGATTACGGGTAAGGATGTCCTTGCCGGCACGGGTGCTCATGGAGGGGGAGGGGGTTACTGCCGCGCCGAAAGCCTGCATGATGGAACGCCGGAAAGGCTTTTGCTCGTAGCTCACCTTTACCATATATACCGCACAGTCGATGCCGAATTTTTTTGTGGCATAACTTAGCGCACCGCCCCACTGCCCGGCGCCGGTTTCTGTTGTTAAGTTGGTAATGCCCTGCTGTTTGGCATAATAGGCCTGGGCAATGGCGCTGTTTAGTTTGTGGCTGCCGGCGGGCGACACACTTTCGTTCTTGAAGTAGATATGGGCGGGCGTTCCCAGCGCGGCCTCCAGTTCATAGGCCCGCACAAGGGGAGTGCAGCGATAGGCGGCATATTGCTGTCTCACTTCCTCCGGAATGGGAATCCACTCGTCGGTTTGGTTCAGCTCCTGCCGGGCGCATTCCTCGCAGAAAATGGGATACAGGTCCTCTGGCGAGAGCGGCTGCCGGGTTGCCGGATGCAGGAACGGCAGCGGCTTGTTGGGCATAACGGCCTGGATATTAAAATAGTGCGTAGGAATCTCCGATTCCGGAAGCATGAACTTCTTCTGTTTCATATCGGTTGTATTAATTATTCGGCATTAAAAAAATAAGGCCTGCTGTAAGTTTGGCAGGCCTTGTAAAATTGTGCTTATGCTTTTACAAAGTCTGCAGCAGGGTGGCCGTCCACTGGTTGGATGCGGTAATATAGTTGGCCTCTATGTAGGCGTTCACGGCGGTGGCTACGAACAGGCAAACGATAAGTGCGGCAACCACAATTCCAATCACTTTAAGGCGGCACAGCCACTTCTTGTTGTTCCAGCCAATGGTTTGGAACATGCTCCAGAAACCGTGCTCCAGATGCAGGAACAGAGCCACGAACCAAACAATGTAGCAGGCTACCACCCACCAGTTCTTAAAGGTCATGAGCAGCAGATAGTAGGGGTTTTCGGCCTCTGCGCCCAGGAACTCCTGCAGTTGCATCTTGGCCCAGAAATGCGTGAGGTGGAAGCCCAGCAGGCCCAGTACCAGAATGCCCAGGATGGCCATATTCTTGGCGCTCCAGCTATCGTTTTTGGCCTTGGATGCCACTTCATAGCGCTTGAAGCCGCCCCTGCGGATATAATTGTCTACGGTGAGCCAGATGCCCCACACGATGTGCAGAACAAAGCCCAGGGCCAGGACGGGGACCATGATCTTGATAACGGGAGAGGACATGAAGTCGCAGCCCAGTTGGAACCAGCCGTCGCCGTGGGAGTAGGGGATGGCGTCGGCCGCTACTTTGCCGAAGCGCCCGCCCAGGGAATCGATGACCGAGAAGAAATTAATGGTGCCATGCAGCAGCAGGAACACAATAAGAAAAGCGCCGGTAACGCTTTGGATGAACTTCTTGCCGATAGAGGAGGTAAAAAAGTTAGCCATTATTAGGTTTAGTTAATTGTCTTATTATGCAAATATAGGAATCTTTCTTGGAAGTTTCCCAATATTTCGATACTTTTGTTTACGAATTATCCCTAAGCAATCCTATGTACAAAAGAGTCCTACTGAAACTTAGCGGCGAAAGCCTGGGCGGCCCCGCCGGAAAGGGGCTGGATACGGCCTGGTTGGAAAAGTATGCCAAAGAAGTGGCGGCGGCGGCCAAAGCCGGGCTGCAAATTGCCATCGTTAACGGCGGCGGCAACATCTTCCGCGGCCTTCAAGGGGTGGGCAAAGGCTTCGACCGCGTAGACGGCGACAAAATGGGCATGCTGGCCACCGTTATCAACTCCCTGGCGCTCAAAATGTTCATCAAGGCCGAAGGCGTAGATGCCGAGGTTTTCACCTCTACCCCCATGGAGCCGCACGCCAAGTACTATATGCGGGACGAAGCCGTGAAGGTGCTGGAGCGCGGCGGCGTAGCCCTCATCGCGGGCGGCACCGGCAACCCCTTCTTCACTACAGACAGCGGCGCTGCTCTCCGCGCCCTTGAGATAGGCGCCGACGCCCTCCTCAAAGGCACCCGCGTAGATGGCGTCTATACCGCCGACCCCGAAAAAGATCCTTCGGCCGTCAAGTACGAGGAACTCTCCTTCGACGAAGCCATCTCCAAGCACCTTAAAGTGATGGACCAAACCGCCTATGCCCTTTGCTCAGACGGAAAGATGCCCATCATCGTCTTTGACATGAATCAAAGCGGCAACCTTACCAAGCTCCTGGCCGGAGAAAAAGTGGGCACCCTGGTACACCCTTAAATGAAACGCATCCTCCTCTCCCTTCTGCTGGGCCTGGCCGCTTGGTCGGTTTGTGCCCAGAGTAAGATCGTTACCGAAAGTATCAGTAGCGAATCCCTTCGTTGCACCCAGTCCTACAACGTTTATCTTCCCGCCGGCTATGATGCAGCCCAAAGCTACCCGGTAGTGTATTTGCTGCACGGTCTTTATGGCGACTATACCAATTGGGTGAACCAAGGCCGAATGAAAGACGTGGCCGACGAACTGATAGCCTCCGGCGAGGCTTGTCCCATGGTCATTGTCATGCCCAATGCCGGAAGCTCTGATGTACACGGCTACCAGAACGGTTACTTTAACGTAGAGGACTGGCCCTACGAGGATTTCTTCTTCAGGGAACTGCTCCCTGCCGTGGAACAAAAGTTCAACTGTGGCGGCAGCAAGGGCCGGCGGGCCATCATGGGCCTGTCCATGGGTGGTGGCGGCGCCATCGTGTATGCCCAGCGGCACCCGGACCTTTTTTCCAGCAGCTACGGCATGAGCGCCTGGCTGGACCACAAAGACCGCAATGTTCGCGGCACTGACCACCCCGGCAGCAAGCTCGCCCTCACCGACCGCTCGGTCCGCGCCCATTCGGCCCTGGACTTCGTGGCTAATGCCAACCCTCTTACTCGTGAAAATCTAAAAACCGTGGCCTGGTTTCTGGACTGCGGCGACGACGACCACCTCCTGCGCCTGTCCGTAGACCTGCACCTGCTCCTGAAGTCGGCCGGCATCCCCAGCGAACTGCGTGTCCGTAACGGCGGCCACACCTGGGAGTACTGGCACCTGGCCCTCCGCACCGCCCTTCCCTTCGCCACCCGCAACTTCTCCCGCCCGTAACCGGCCAGGGCTTAGTCTATAATGACCAGGGCGGACGAAGGGTGATTGAAATGAAGGGAAACGATAGGGGAGACCGTGCGGTTAAGGGTGGCTTTCCACCAGGCATCGAACACTACGCCGTCGGTGGGCCACTGCAGGCCTTCGGAGCTGATGCGAAGGGTGTTGTCGGCCGAAAAGAGCGAGAAGCGCCGGCCTTCTCCCAGGTGCAGTTCGCAGCTATCCGTAATGGCAAAGGCCGATGAAAAATCGGACACCATGGCTACCCGCCGACCTCCCAGGTCCAGCAGACGGGGAAACTCCATGAGTAGTCCCAGGTTTCCCACCGTGTGGTCTTCCCGCAATCCCGTGGCTCCCAGAATGGTAATTTCCTGCACCTCCGGGTGCGCTTGAAGCACCCAGCGCATGGCCTTGGTAAGGTCGTTGTAGTCTTGCTCGGTCTCGTGCACCAGCACGGCCGAAAAGCGCTCCTGTAAGTCCTGAGGGAGGGAATCCATGTCGCCAACCACGGCCAGCGGTTGTGCCTGCGGGCGCTGCTCCAGCCAGCGGCTCAGCGCCCCGTCGCAGCACACTACGCCTTCGGCCGAATCCAGCAGGAACAGCGGATACGGCTCTGTGGGGAAGGCCCCGTTACACAGTATGACAATGCTGTCCAAGCTATTCGTCCTCCTTTGGAGCGGCTTTGGCTATCTCGGTCTTGGACGTGCCGGGCGTAGCAATATAGGCGGTGGGATTCCGGAAGCCCAGCAGGAAACTGCGAACATCCATGCGCTTTTTGCCCGCCAGCTGAAGGTCTGTGATGGCAATGGCGCCGTCGGCCGTGGCAATGGCAAAATAGGTTTTTCCGTCGCTCAAAACCGTTCCGGGCGCCGCATGCAAATCCGTGCGCATTTCCCCGAAGAACACCTTAAGTGTTATCGGCTGGGCATTGGGCGTGGAAGGTAAGGCCCCTTCCGGCGCATCGGCCCTATTTTCAGCGCCGGAAAGGGCACTGCCTTCCAGGCTTGCGGCCGGTAGCAGTTCTGTGTATGCGCAGGGGAACGGGGACAGGCCGCGGATAAGGTTGTACACGTGTTTGGTGGTGTCGTTCCAGTCTATGTGCTGCAGCTCGTGGGTGAGTTTGGGCGCCGGTTTCAGGAGCTCCGAGCCCTGGATGAAACTGCGCTGGACACGCAGTTCCACGTTCTTTTGTACAATGCCCTCTACGGTTTCCAGCACCAGCGCCGATCCCAGTTCCATGAGTTTGTCGTGCAGGGTTCCGGCTGTGTCGGTGGGTTCTACCCGGCACTCGTTGCGCAGGATGATGCCGCCGGTGTCTATTTGCTTGTCAATCATGAAGGTGGTGACGCCTGTGATATTTTCGCCGTTAATCACGGCCCAGTTGATGGGGGCGGCGCCACGGTATTGCGGCAGCAGGGCGGCATGGAGGTTAAACGTGCCCAGCCGGGGCATGCTCCAAACAACTTCCGGCAGCATGCGGAAGCCCACCACCACAAATAAATCGGCTTTCCAGGCGGCCAGGTCCTTTAAAAAGTCTTCGTCGCGCAGTTTTTCCGGCTGCAACACCGGCAACTGGTGCGCTACGGCATACTGCTTCACGGCGCTTTCGCTTACCTTGAGCCCGCGTCCCGACGGTTTGTCGGGAGCAGTCACCACGCCCACCACCTTGTAGCCGCTGCGCAGCAAGGCATCCAGCGGTCCCACCGAGAATTCGGGCGTGCCCATATAGACAATGCGTGTTTTTCTGAACATACGGAAGAATTTGCTTTTTACCCGGCGCAGCCCGCTCTTAAAGAGATCGGCGTTGAACAGGCTGGCGTCCTGGATGGCCTTGATGGTGAGGAACGCCCCGATGGGCGCCAGCACAAAGGCCGAAATGAATTTACCCACAAAGGCCGATGTGGCCCCGTTGGAGGCCAGGCGCTCGCCGGTGATATCTACCACCCAATACAGCACGAACATCAGCAGCGAGATGATGGCCGGCGTTCCCAGGCCGCCCTTCTTGATAAGGGCCCCGATGGGCGCGCCGATGAAGAACAACAGCAGACAGGCCAGCGCCTGGGCGAACTTCTTCCAAATCTCTACATCCGTGCGGTGAATCATGTGGGTGTAATAATAGCCGTCCATCTCCTGCCCCTTGGCCAGGCTCTCGTACTGCCGGGCGGCCTCGGCGGCCTTCCCCAGCGCGGTTTCCTTTTCCTTGAGGGTTTTCCAATGGTCGGCCGAAGGAGGAGGCATCACGGCCTGGGCCTGTTCCCGCCAGTTAGTGTCCAGCTGATTCATGTGGCCCAGATACCCTTGTGCGCGGAAGTCTCTAACATGCTTCATCGTTCCCTCCCGCACCAGGTTGGAAAGGGAGTCGTGCCCGTGCCGCAGCTGCTTGAGGCTCATGGACTTTACCTGTTCTCCGTACCGGGCGCTGTCGGAGTGGTGGAAGGCGTAGTTCTCCAGTGGAATCACCAGCTCCTGGCTGCGGAACTGAATGCGCTGCAGGGCCAGGGTGGTGTCGCGGTATTTGCGCTTGTTGTCTTCCTGATAGTTCACGCCGCTGAACAGCTGGAACGTAAGGTAGTCCTTGGCCTTGGACATGCGGATGATCCCGCTGTCGGCCACGGTTATGCGGGTATTGCCCTTCCCCACCGAGTGGTCGTACACCTGGATGTTGTACATCATGCCCGTCTTTTTGTTGCGGCTGTCTATGCGCAGGATGTATCCCTCGATGCCGTCGTAGAAGATGCCGGTGGGGATTTTTATCTCGCTCTTGGTGCGGCCGATATCGTCGCGCATGGTGTAAATCTGGTTGATGGAGTAGGGGACCAGCCTGTCGCCCACGTAATAGGCGCCGATACTGATACCCACGCTCACCAGCACCATGGGTGCCAGCACGCGCGAAAGGGAGATGCCCGATGCCTTCATGGCGGTGAGCTCGAATTTCTCGCCCATGTCGCCGAGGGTCATCATGGAGCTGAGGAGCGTGGCCAGCGGAATGGCCAGCGGCAGCGTTTGGCAGCTGCCCCACATGAGGAATTCCAGAATAACCTTGAATTCCAAGCCCTTACCCACCAGCTCGTCAATGTACAGCCACAGGAACTGCATCACCAGTATGAACGTGACAATCGCAAGGATCGCGAAGAACGGTCCTATAAACGATTTCAGCAGGAACTGGTCTAGTTTTTTCAAGCGGTAGCTATATCAATTAAGGTTTCAAGTGCCTGGGGCAGGCCTTCCAGCAGGCGGCCGCCTGCTGTGGCCAGGCCGGGTTGTCCGCCGCCGCCGCCCTGGATGAACTTGGCGGCTTCGCGGATATCCTTTCCGGCATTGCGGCCTTTGGCAACCAAATCGTTGGAATACATGAGCACCAGGTTGGGCTTTCCGTCATAGGAGAAAGCGCCGGCCAGTACAAAATTCTGCACCTTCTTCTGCAAAAGCAGGGCCACGTTGCGCACGATGGAAGGATCGGCGCTGCTGTCAAAGCGCACCACCTTGATGCCGTTTACCTCTGTGGCTTCGGCCTCCAGTTTGGCGGCCAGGGCGGCGGCTTTCTCGGAGGCTACGGCTTCCAGTTGTTTGCGGGCATCGGCGTTCTCCAGCACCAGTTTTTCAATGGCGCTCTTCAGGTCCGGGGCGTTGTTCATGAGGGTTTTCAGGCCCTTCAGGAGGTCTTCCATGTGGTGGACGCTCTCCAGCGCCTGCGCGCCAGTAACAGCCTCGATGCGGCGCACGCCGGCGGCCACGGCACTTTCCGACACAATTATGAACAGGCCGATGGTGCCGGTGTTGGAGGTGTGTGTGCCACCGCACAGTTCTACAGAGTCGCCGAAGCGCACCACGCGCACCACATCACCGTATTTCTCGCCGAAGAGGGCCATGGCACCCATGGCGCGGGCCTCGTCCATGGTGGCGTCGCGCTTTTCTACCAGCGGGAAGGCCGAGCGGATGAGCTGATTCACGCGAATCTCTACGTTCCTAAGCTCTTCGTCGGTCATTTTCTGGAAGTGGGAGAAGTCGAAGCGGAAGTAGTCCGGGCCCACGAAGGAACCTTTCTGCTCCACGTGGGTGCCCAGCACTACGCGAAGGGCCTGGTGCAGCAGGTGGGTGCAGCTGTGGTTGTTCTGGATGTGGCGCCTGCGCACGTTGTCTACCACCAGGTAGAAGGTTTGGGTGCTCACAGAGGGCAGACGCTCGGCCAGATGGATGGTGAGGTTGTTCTCCTTGATGGTGTTCAGGATTTGGATGCGCTCTCCGTTTTCTCCTTCGATGAAGCCGGTGTCTCCCACCTGGCCGCCCATCTCCCCGTAGAACGGGGTGCGGTCAAACACCAGCTGGTATAACTCCTTGTTCTTTTGCTTTACGGTGCGTTGTTTGAGCAGGTGAACGCCTTTTACACGCAGGGTATCGTAGCCCACGAATTCTACGTCGGCTTCTCCGAACACCATCCAGTCGCCGAATTCGCTCGAGGTGGCGTTGCGGGCACGTTCTTTTTGCTTGTCAAGTTCTACGTTAAAGCCCTTGAGGTCTACGGTGTAGCCTTTTTCGGCGGCAATCAGTTCCGTAAGGTCGATGGGGAAGCCGTAGGTGTCGTACAGTACAAAGGCATCGGCGCCCGGAATAACCTTGCTTTCGGCGTTTTTGGCCATGTTGTCCTCCAGCATGCGAATACCGCGGTCCAGGGTGCGCAGGAAGGCGTTTTCTTCTTCTTTGATAACGCTGGAAATGAGTTTTTGCTGGGCGGGAAGTTCCGGGTAGGCTTCGCCCATATCGGCCACCAGCTGAGGGATTAGGCGGCACAGGAAGGGCTCCGAGAATCCCAGGAAGGTGTAGCCGTAGCGCACGGCGCGCCGAAGGATGCGGCGAATCACATAGCCGGCCTTCACGTTGGAGGGCAACTGACCGTCGGCGATGGAGAAAGCGATGGCGCGAATGTGGTCGGCAATTACGCGCATGGCCACCTGGACATTGCCGCCCTCGGTGTACTTGTGCCCCGAGAATTCTTCCACTTTGCCGATGAGCCCGCTGAATACGTCGGTCTCATAGTTGGAGTGCTTGCCCTGGAGAATCATGCAAAGGCGCTCGAAGCCCATGCCGGTGTCGATGCTCTTGGCGGGCAGCATTTCCAGATGTCCGTCGGCCTTGCGGTTATACTGCATGAACACCAGGTTCCATATTTCAATAACCTGGTCGTTGTCGGTGTTTACCAGTTCGCGGCCGGGCTTGGCGGCAATTTCCTTGTCTGAGCGAAGGTCAATGTGAATTTCGCTGCAGGGGCCGCAGGGGCCGGTGTCGCCCATTTCCCAGAAGTTGTCGTGCTTGTTGCCGGTAAGAACGTGGTCTTCCGGGAGGTGCCTGAGCCAGGCCTTGCGGGCCTCGGTGTCCAGGGTGGTGCCGTCTTGTTCGTCGCCTTCGAATACGGTGGCGTACAGTTTGGTCTTGTCAATGTGATAGACCTCTGTGAGCAGTTCCCATGCCCAGTCTATGGCCTCGCTCTTGAAATAGTCCCCGAAACTCCAGTTGCCCAGCATCTCGAACATGGTGTGATGCCGGCCGTCGTGGCCCACGGCTTCCAGGTCGTTGTGCTTGCCGCTCACGCGCAGGCACTTCTGGCTGTCGGTGGCGCGGGGGAATTTGGGCGCGCTGTTGCCCAGGAAAATATCTTTGAACTGGTTCATGCCCGCATTGGTGAACATGAGGGTAGGGTCGTTCTTGATGACCATGGGGGCCGACGGCACTACGGTGTGACCTTTGGAGGCGAAGAAGTCCAGGTACTTCTGACGAATTTCTTTGGATGTCATATACAAGCCTTAATTATAATAATAGCCTACAAAGTTAGGTATTTTTGAGCAAAAATCCTTGCGGGAGGTACAGAATGTGCATGTTGGGGAAAATGCTTATCTTTGCAGGACGTGGCCAAAACAAAAAAATACGGCGGATGGAAACTCATGGCGGTAGTGCTTTCGGGCATCGCCCTGTTCCTGCTGTATATGTGGGTGCACGTGTGGGTGCGGGGCTTGGATTTGCCCAAAACGCGCATCCTAAAGCGCCAGAATGCCGCCTGGAGCACCCGTATGGACCGTCTGTCCCAGCAGCTGGACCGCCACCACGAAGAACTTTCCATGTTGGAGATCCGGGACGATAAAATTTACCGTTCAGTGTATGGCCTGGACGAGATTCCGCAGGCGGTGCGCGGGAGCGGGCTCAAGGGAGAAAGCCGCTATGCAGCCCTGGAAGGGACCGCCCTGCTGGACGTTGCCCGCCGCCTGGATGTGCTGGAAAAACGGGCCTACATCCAGTCCCGTTCCTTTGACGATATTACGCAGCTGCAGCAAACGGCCGGCGATATGGCCGCTCACATTCCGGCCATTTCGCCCATCAACACAGACCGTTCCACCTATCATATGTCCAGCCCTTTCGGCTATCGCTCAGACCCTTTGCTGGGATTCACCAAACGTCATACGGGGATGGACTTCGCCTGCCCCCCCGGCAATCCCATTTATGCCACCGGTGACGGCGTAGTGGTAAAAGTGGCCCGCGAGCGTCGGGGCTATGGCAACCACGTAGAGATAGACCACGGTTTTGGCTACAAATCCCGTTATGCGCATATGTCCCGTATCGATGTCCAGGAGGGGCAGCGGCTCAAGCGCGGCGATTGCATCGGCCTCACCGGCCGCAGCGGCCGCATTACCGGCCCTCATCTGCATTACGAGATTATTTATCGCCGCGACTATGTAAATCCGGCCCTGTACATGGATTTGGACATCTCCCCGCAGGACTATGCCGGCATGGTGCGTAAACCTGTAAAGTAATGGCCGGGAAAGGAAGTCATATTCGGCGTATCACGGGGGCGGTCCTCCGGTACCTGGTGGCGGCGGTATCGTTGTCGGTGCTGCTGTACATTGCCTTTGCGCTGCTGTTCTCTACGGAAGAGGAGCGCCGGCTGGAGAAGGAGAACCGTCTTTACAAAGAGCGCTATGCCAGCATGCTGCAAAAAGAGCGTCTGATTGCCGATGTCCTGGATGGCCTGGAGTATAAGGACGATGCCATCTACCAGGGGCTTTTCGAGACTTCGGCCCCTTCGCTGGATGCCATCACGGCGGCCGACGTTATTGCCGACAGTGACTCTTTGTCGGAGAGTTTCTATCTGAGCGCGGCGGCATCGGCCAGTGGGCGCCTCATGCTCATGGCAGACCATGTGGACGATAATTTTGCGCAAATTTTCTCTCTGCTGGAGAAGCGCCGCGACAGCATTCCGCCGCTTAGCCTGCCCCTGAAGGACATGTCCTATGTACAAACGGGCGCGTCGGTGGGGCTCAAGCACAATCCGGTGCACAAGTTTGAACTTCCGCACGAAGGCATAGACTTCGTGGCGCCCCAGGGCGTTCCCGTTTATGCCGCGGCCGACGGAGTGGTAACGCGTGTGGTCCGTTCCCGCAAGGGGCTGGGCAATACGGTAGAGATTGACCACCGCAACGGGTACGTTACGCGCTATTGCCTGCTGGGGGAAGTGTCGGCCGTAAAGGGACGCTTCGTTCGCCGCGGGCAGAAGATTGGCACCGTGGGCATTTCGGCCTCGGTCACGGCGCCCCACCTGCACTACGAGGTGTGGCGCGACACCACGGTCCAGAACCCCGTCCATTACCTGTTCACCTCTATTTCTCCGGAAGACTATTCCCGCATGCTCTACATGTCCGTGAGCACCACCCAGTCCATGGACTAAGAGCTCTGTTTTCTGTTTGCGTAAGTTGTTGGTTCTCAGCTTGTTGCGGATATTTGATCCGGCTTTTTGCCGGATGAGATTTCAGGAACTCGCTCAGAATCAGCGAGTTAACGATACAAGGAATTAGGGCCGAACCCAGTGGATGCGCACGCCGTCGCGTTCCATGCCGCGGAACCAGGTCATCTGGCGCTTGGCAAACTGGTGGATGGCGTTGCCCAGGGCCACCACCATGTCGTCGTAGCTCAACTGGCCCAGGATATACTGGGTAACGAACTTATACTCAAGGCCGTAATAGAGAAGATCCTGAGCCGATACCGTTTCCAGCAGGCCGCGCACTTCCTCTACCAGACCCTCCTGCAGCCGCTCTTCCAGCCGCCGGTCGATGCGCTGCACCCGCTCCTCACGGGACACCAGCGTACCTATATAATAGGGGTTTTTGGGGAGAAATTCGGCCGATACGCCATTGCCTTTGTCGAACTTGTAGGCACGGGTGGCGGCCTCGATGTACAGCCCAGAGCCGCCGCACAGGATGGGGATGGCCCCGCGCCCGCGAACATCGGCCCAGGCCTTGGCAAAAGCCGCCTGGTACTGGTAAATATTGTATTTAGCCCCCGCGGGCACCAGGTCAATCAAATGGTAGGGCACAGTGCCATATTCGGCCAAATCCTTCCCCGTGCCAATATCCATGCCCTTGTACACCTGCCTGCTATCGGCCGACAGAATTTCGGCCGAAATCGATGCCGAAGCCGGAAGGACGGCATTTTTCGGCGCATCGGCCCTATTTTTAGCGCCGGAAAATGCTTCCTTCCCGGCGCAGGCGCTATTATTAGCGGCTGAGAAAGACTCTTTCCCGGCGCAGGCGGTCGAAGGAGCGGCTGCGAAAGGGCTCTTTCCGGCGCAGGCGCTCAGGGATTGGGCCAGTTGAACGGCGTAGCGGGTTTTGCCGCTGGCGGTGGGGCCGATGACACAGATGAGATCTATGTGGCCGGAAGCGTAGGCGTCATATAGTGCCTGGGGGTCAATGACCTCTGGGTCTGGCAGTTGGGCCATGGGGGGAATGCCCGGGCGGTCGGGCAGGAGCTGGGTGCGATTCAGGGACATGCTAATAGCCTCCCCGGTCCATTTCGCGCCGGACGTCTTTTTCTTTGATGGACTGCCGCTTGTCGTACTCCTTCTTGCCTTTGGCCAGGGCTATGACCAGCTTGGCAAATCCATTATCGGCGATAAAGAGTTTTACGGCTACTATGGTGAGGCCTTTTTGTTTATCGGCCTGTTGCAAATGCCTCAGTTCCTTGCGGTTAAGAAGAAGCCTGCGATCCCGCACGGGTTCATGCTGCCCCCAGCTGCCCCAGTGGTAAAGGGCAATGTTCATGCCCCGCACAAAGAGTTCGTTTCCTACGAAAAAGCAATAGGCATCCTGCAGCGAGCACTTCCCAGCCCTGATGGACTTGATTTCCGTACCCACCAGCTGAATACCCGCCGTATAGGTTTCCAGGAACTCGTAATCGAACGAGGCCCGGCGGTTTTTTATCTGTATGGTGCTCTTTGCTTTCGGCATAACGGGTTGCAAAGATACGAATAATTAGCGAAATTCTGCGTAGAGCCCAGATTACGCCCCACAAACTCGATAGTGTAACCATCTGACTCTAAGCGAGTTCCTGAAATCTCATCCGGCAAAAAGCCGGATCAAATATCAGCAATAGACTGATAATCAGCTAAATACCCATTCACCGAACCGCCCGCCAAACCACACAAAAAATTTTTGGCCGAATAAAAAAAACTTGCTACCTTTGCCATCCCAAAATAGATGTGGAGAGATTTGGATTGCTTGCAACCACGTTAAAAAATGCTAAAATACATTCATATCAGTGTTTTGTGTTTTTTAGCCTCCGCAACTACAGCCCGGGGCTAATTTTTTTATTATATGGCAAAGAATTACTTATTTACCAGCGAGTCGGTGAGCGAAGGACATCCCGACAAAGTGGCCGACCAGATTAGCGACGCCATTCTGGACCAGTTCTTAATGCAGGACCCTGAGGCCAAGGTGGCCTGCGAGAGTTTCTGCTCTACCGGCATGGTGGTGGTGATGGGCGAGGTGAAGGCCGAAGCCTATGTAGATATTCAGAATACGGTAAGGGATACCATCCGGAAAATTGGCTACACCAAGGCCGATTACATGTTTGATGCCTCCAGCTGCGGCGTACTGAGCGCCCTGCACGAGCAAAGCGCCGATATTAACCGCGGCGTAGAGCGCTCCCAGGCCGAAGACCAGGGCGCCGGCGACCAGGGCATGATGTTTGGCTATGCCTGCCGCGACACCGAGGACTACATGCCTCTGCCCCTGTACCTGAGCCACAAGATTCTGGAAATCCTTGCCGATATCCGCCACAACGAGCTGTCCCTGATGCCCTATCTGCGCCCCGATGCCAAGAGCCAGTTCACCATTGAATACGACGGACAGTCGCATCAGCCCGTAAAGGTGCACACCATTGTTCTAAGCACCCAGCACGACGAATTTGTCCCGGCCAGCCTGGGCAAGATGACCTATCAGGAAGCCGTGGCACAGTACGGTCAGGCCCATGTCGATGCCGCCATGCAGGAAAAAATTAAGGCCGATGTGCAGGCTATCCTCATTCCCCGGCTCAAAAAAGCCCTACCGGCCCAAACCGCCGGCCTTATCCACGATTACATCCTGCACGTGAATCCCACCGGAAAGTTTGTCATCGGCGGCCCGCACGGCGACACCGGTCTTACCGGCCGAAAAATCATCGTGGACACCTATGGCGGCAAGGGTGCGCACGGTGGCGGAGCCTTCAGCGGAAAGGATCCTTCCAAGGTGGACCGCAGCGCCGCCTATGCCGCCCGCTACATTGCCAAGAACCTGGTAGCCGCCGGCGTGGCCGACGAATGCCTGGTGCAGCTGGCCTATGCCATTGGCGTGGCCAAGCCCGTGAGCGTGTACGTAGATACCTACGGCACGGCCGCCAAAGGCCTGAAAGACGCCGAAATTGCCGAAAAAGTAGCGCAAATCTTTGACCTTCGGCCCGCCGCCATCATCAAAAAGTTCCAGCTCAAGAATCCCATTTACGCTCCCACCGCCGCCTACGGCCACATGGGCCGCAAGCCCTTCGTCAAGACGGTGAAAGTGCAGGGAAAGGAAAAAATTGTGCAATTCTTTGGCTGGGAATTGCTGGACAGCGTTCCGGCCGTAAAGAAGGCTTTCGGCCTGTAAAAAATTTCCGCTCAGACCCCAAAAATCTGAGCGGATTTTTTTTGCCTTTTTCATAAAAAGGTAGTAACTTCGTGCCGGATTTGGAGAGAAATACAACCGTATCAATATTTATCCATTCACAAACCTTATGAAAAACGCTTTAAAAAGCTTTGTCCTCGCATTCATTTTTATGTTTGCGGGGGTGTTCGCCTATGCTCAGGTTACCACATCGGCCCTCTCCGGCCGCGTGGTAGACCAAAACGGCGAACCTGTCATTGGCGCTGCCGTCCTGGCTCAGCATGAGCCCTCCGGCACCGTCTATGGTGCAGTGACCAACGCTGACGGTCGTTATACCATTCAGGGTATGCGCACCGGCGGCCCTTACAAGGTGGACTTCACCTGTCTGGGCTATCAGGATGCCACCTACACCGGTGTGGTCCTTCAGCTGGCCGAAACCTACAGCCTCAACGCCAAGGTAAGCGAAAGCTCCGAGATGCTGGAAGGCACCATCGTGGTGGCCTCTCCCACCTCCAAGTTCGCAGCCCAGGAGCGTACGGGTGCTGTTACCAACATCAGCGGCGATCAAATCGCAGCTCTGCCCACGGTGAACCGTAACATCACCGACGTTACCCGCCTTTCCCCTTACGGCGGTAACGGCATGAGCTTCGCCGGCGCCGATGGCCGTACCGCCAACTTCACCGTTGACGGCGCCAACTTCAACAACAACTTCGGCCTGTCCGACAAACTCCCCGGCGGCGGCAACCCCATCTCCATCGACGCCATCGAGGAACTCCAGGTGGTTATTTCCCCCTACGACGTTCGTCAGACCAACTTCATCGGCGGCGGTGTAAACGCCATCACCAAGAGTGGTACCAACACCTTCAAGGGAACCGCCTATGTTTATCATCAGAACGAAAACATGCAGGGCGACGCCATTGAAGGCGAGCAAATTGCCGGCGCCCGTGCCAAAGACCGCAGCACCACCTACGGTTTCACCTTCGGCGGCCCCATCATCAAGAACAAGCTTTTCTTCTTCGCCAACGGCGAAATGACCCAGAAGCCCACGGTGGTAAACCGCTGGCAGGGTTCCGCCGACGGAAATGCCGATGAGAACAATTACATCTCCCGCACTACGCTGGCCGACCTTCAGACCGCCTCGGAATCTGTAAAGAAAAAGTACAACTACGACACCGGTTCCTGGACCGACTTCCCGGCCAACGAATCCAACTATAAGATTCTGGCCCGCCTGGACTGGAACATCAGTTCCAAGCACCATCTTTCCCTGCGTTACAACTACACCCTTAACAAAGCCTGGAACAGCCCCAACGCTTCTTCCATGGACGGTGGTACCCGTAGCGCATACTCCCGGATGTCCCTGTACTCCATGTCGTTCGCCAACTCCATGTATTCCATGAACAACACTGTGAACACCTGGTCCCTGGATCTGAACAGCCGCCTAACCGACAAACTGTCCAACCAGTTCCTGGCCACCTTCTCCAAGCTGGACGACATTCGCGGCACTTCCTCCGAGGAATTCCCCTTCATCGACATCCTTGACGGCAGCGGCGACACCAACAACTACATGGCCCTGGGTTACGAGCTGTTCACCTGGAACAACGCCGTTCACAACACCATTGCCAATGTAAAGGACGACCTCACTTATTATCTGGGAAGTCACAAGATTACCGCCGGCCTCAACTTCGAGTACCAGATGGCCGACAACCAGTACATGCGTAACGGTACCGGTTACTACCGCTACAAGTCCCTGAACGATTTCCTCACCGGCGCTACCCCGGAGGTAGTGTGCCTCACCTACGGTTATCGCAAGGACGGCGTAGTGGAAGATACCCCTGCCGCCCGTGTACAGTTCTATAAAGCCGGCCTGTATCTGCAGGACGAGTGGAACGCCACCGACAACTTCAAGCTCACCGGCGGTGTGCGCCTGGACGGCCTGTTCTTCGACAACGGAGACCTCCTCACCAACAACGCCATCAAAGAGCTGAACTACTATCCCAAGGCTAAAGGCTACGCCGAAACCCACATCGACACCGGCATGTGGCCCACTTCCAAACTCACCGTTTCCCCTCGTCTGGGCTTCACCTGGGATGTCCTGGGTAACAAGACCCTGAAAGTACGTGGTGGTACCGGTTTGTTCAGCGGCCGTCTGCCGTTGGTGTTCTTCACCAACATGCCCACCAATGGTGGTCTGGTGCAGTATCAGGCCCAGCTGGGACCTTCCACCAAGTATGACAAGCTTCCCGCTGCCGTGCAGGGGAACTATGCTTCCATGCAAGAGGTGATGGCCGCCTTCCAGGGCGGGCTCATCGTGGACGAGAACGGTAAAGCTACCACCGCCGCCCTCCGCGCCAAGCTCATCGAGATGGGCTTCCCGGATGTAGTATCCTCAGAAGATGGCACCGTGCCCTCTTCCATCAGCGCCGTAGACCCGGACTTCAAGATGCCTCAGGTTTGGAAGTCCTCCCTGGCCGTCGATTACACGCTGCCCATCAGCTTCCCGTTCACCATTTCGGCCGAAGGAATCTTTAACAAGACCATCAACGCGGTGTCCATCTCCGACTGGAGCATGCTGCCCGCCGAAGGTTTTGCCCGCTGGAACGGCGCCGATAACCGTCCCATCTATCCTTCCAACTTCCGCAGCACCACCAAAGCCTTTGTTCTGGAGAACACCAGTAAGGGTTATGGCTGGAGTGCCAACGTAACCCTGAACGCCCGTCCTGTGGAATGGCTCAGCCTCATGGCCGCCTACACCCACACCGTGAGCAAGGAAATTACCGGTATGCCCGGTTCTGCAGCAGAGTCGGCCTTCACCTATGTTCCCACCGCTGCGGGTCCCAACTACATTACCCTGCACAACTCGCAGTATGTAACCCCGGACCGTGTAGTTGCTTCGGCCACGGCCCACGACAAGAGCGGCAACCACTATTCCCTCATCTATGAGGCCTGGCGTGGCGGTTATGCAGCCTCTTACATGCTCAAGAACGACATGAACGGCGACGGCTACAACTACGACGCCCTGTACATCCCCACCGACCAGGAGGTAGAAAAAGGCGAATTCCGCTTTGTCTCCCCGGACGATGCCCGCCGTTTCATGGACTATGTCCACAACGACCCTTACCTTAGCAAGCATCAGGGCCAGTACGCCGAAGCCTACAGCGTGTACAGCCCTTGGGTACACCGCATCGACCTTAGCTACAAGCACGACTTCAAGGTGAAGGTGGGCAAGAGCACCAACACCCTGCAGCTTGGCTTTGACCTCAAGAATGCCCTTAACCTGTTCAACAGCAGCTGGGGCGTGAGCAAGTACCTGAACCCGGATATCTCCACCTCCACCACAGAGGCCCGTATCCTTCAGTACGAAAGCACGGACGCCGACGGCTATCCCGTGTTCTCTACTCCCAAGAAAGTGGACGGCAATGTCAAGACCTGGATTCCTTATCACAGCCTTGGCCAGTGCTGGTATGCTTCCATTGGTATTAAGTATCTGTTCAACTAATAAAGGAACATCAGATTATGAAACTCAGATATATCATCACCGCTTTTGTGTCGGCCCTAGTTTTTGCAGGTTGCCAGACCGAACCTATGGTGGGTTCCTTTGCCGACTTCTCTGTAGACAAAACCTTTGTCTCCATTCCTTTGGAAGGTGGTTCCGTGGATGTGGCCATTACGGCTGCGGCCCAGTGGGGCTTCACCAAGCACTACGATACCGGCAAGAAGGATGACAACAAAAAAGCCATCTACGACTACTGCCCCAATTGGATTACCCTCAGCGCCCTGGAAGGCAGCGGCAACGCTACCGTTACCATTACCGCCACTGCCACCGAGAGCGGCCGTGAGGTAGAGCTCCAACTCAAGTCCGGCGACCATCTGCAGCACCTCATTGTGCGTCAGGGCACCGTAGAGGCTGTCCAGGCCACCTGCAAGGAAGTGATGGAAGGCCCCGACGGCAAGAGCTTCATCCTAAAGGGTAAAGTAACCAAGATTGCCAACACCACTTATGGTAACCTTTACCTGGACGACGGCACCTACGAAGGCTTCTCCGGCGGCAACGCCGACGGCGTGTATGTGTACGGCACCCTGGACAAGGACGGCAAATCAAAGAACTTCCTTAGCCTGGGCATTGAGGTAGGCGACATCATTACCGTGTCTGGTCCCAAGACTACCTATAGCGGTACCGTGGAACTGGTCGATGTCATGGTGCTGGAGATTGAGAAAGCCCTTGTAAAGATTGTAGAGGTTGCTCCCGCCGAGGCCCCCAAAGATGGCGCCGACGTAAAGGTAACCATTGCCTTCAAAGGCAAGGGCGTGTATGCCGAAGTTTCAGAGGAGGCTTCCAGCTGGATTACGTACAAGAAGACCGAATTCAAGCCGGGCGTAGCCACCATCTTCGAGACCAATCCGGCCGACACTGCCGTTGTTACCCTTGCGGTAGCCGCCAATGAGATGGGCGCCCGTGAAGGAATTGTGTACTTCACTTCGGCCTCCGACGAAAAAACTTCCACCACCCAGAGCGTAAGCATCGCCCAGGAAGGCTCCATTGCCGCCGTCACCTGCGCCGAATTCAACGCCAAGGAAGACGGAAGCGCCCTGTTCAAAGTTAAGGGTGTGATTTCCAGCATAGTGATGGACTCGAAAGACCCTACCAAGTACAACAAGTACGGCAACTTCTACATTAACGACGATACCGGCATTGTGTACGTCTATGGTCTCCTCCCGGAGAGCGGCGGAGAAACCGGCAAGGATGTCCTTACCACCAAGGGGATCAAAGTGGGAGACATCATTACCGTTGTGGGTCCCAAGACTTCCTACAACAGTGCTCCTCAGATGAAAAACGCCTACTACGAGTCCCACGAATCGGTAACCACTGTTACGGCCGAGGCTTTCAATGCCCTGGCCGACGGCGACGCCCTCTATCAGATTTCCGGTACCGTAAAGGACATCGTGATGGACTCGAAAGACCCTACCAAGTACAACAAGTACGGCAACTTCTATATTGAAGATGCTACCGGTAGCGTGTATGTATATGGTCTGGTTCCCACTCTTAGCGGCGCCAGCGGCAAGGATCTTCTTACCACCCTGGGCGTGAAAGAGGGCGATGCCATCACCGTTGTGGGTCCCAAGGGTTCCTACAACAATGCTCCTCAGATGAAAAACGCCATCTTCGTATCCCACGTCCCCGCCAACCCGGGCGGCGAAGAATAGAAGCCCAAGATAGTTATCTGCTAATTTCGGGCCGGCTCACTTTTGAGCTGGCCTCTTTTTTTGTTTGCTATTCCGGAATAAAAATCGTAAATTTGTAAACTGACCCAAGTAGAAGATTTTAATTATTTTCAATAACACAAAGTATGAAACTGAAACACCTGTTTTCGGCCATTCTGGCCGGCGCAGCCCTGCTTGTGAGCTGCGAAAAGGAAGTGGACCTGGGTCCCGCCAAAATTTCCGTAGATCCCACGGAAGTTAGCTTTACGGCCGACGAAGGTTCCCAGGAAATCACCCTCAACTCTTCCCGCGACTGGAAGGCAACCGGCATTCCGGAGTGGATTGCCCTTAGCAAGGAGTCCGGCGAAGCCAGCACAGACCCTCAGAAGATTACCCTGTCGGTCATGAAGAACGAAGGCAACAACCGTTCGGCCAGCCTGGTCTTCAACATGGGCTACGGCAAGGCAAAAGTGTTGGTAAAGCAAAACGGCCCCGAAGGAGAAGTGGACCTGGGAGACGGTACGCTTGAGAATCCTTTCACCGTGGCCGGTGTACTGGCCTTCACCAAGGAACTGGGCTCAGACAAGGAGAGCGACAAAGCCGTCTTCTTCAAGGGCATCATTTCCAGCGTGTCCACAACCTATGAGGCCAGCGGCACCTACGGAAATGCCACCTTCTATGTGGTAGACAAGGAAGGAGATACAGAAGCCTTCTATGTGTTCCAGAGCCTGTATCTGGGCAATAAGAAGTGGACCAGCAGTGATGAAGATGTGAAGGTAGGCGACGAAGTCATTGTCTACGGCAAGGTTATCAACTACAAGGGCAACACCCCCGAAACCGTTGGTAAGGGCGGCAGCTTCGTGTACAGCCTCAATGGCAAGAGCGACGGCGGCGTACCTTCCGGAGGCGGCGAAGGCGAGGCTAAAGGCGATGGTACCCTGGATAATCCGTTCAATCCCGCCGGCATTTCTGCCATTGCCGCTGCACTGGACGACAACGCCACCTCGGCGCAAAGTTACTACATGAAGGGTAAGATTTCCAATGTGAAAACTTCTTTCGAGGCCAGCGGCACCTATGGTAACGCTACCTTCTACATCGTAGACGCCGAAGATGGCACCGGTGAATTCTATATCTATCAAACCTATTATCTGGGCAATAAGAAGTGGACCAGTGGCCAAACCGATGTAAAGGTAGGCGATGAAGTCATTGTCTATGGCCCTGTTACCAAATATGTGAGCAGCTACGGCACCACGCTGGAAACTGCCGGTAAGGGCGCCAGCTACATCTACAGCCTCAATGGCAGCACCGAGCCCGGTCAGGGCGGTGGCGGCGACGAGCCTTCCGGCGATGTAATCACGGCTACCGTGGCCGAATTCAATGCTGCGTCCGAATCCAGCACCCAGAAATACCAGCTCACCGGTACCATCGGTGGCACCATCAACACCACCTATGGCAACTTTGACCTCACCGACGAAACCGGCACCGTGTATGTGTACGGTCTCACCGCCACAGAACTTGGCTATGGCGCCAGCAACGATAAGAGCTACGCCAGCCTTGGCCTGGTAGAAGGCGACAAGATTACCATCATAGGTTACCGTGGCTCTTACAATAGTAAGATTGAGGTAATGTACGCCTACTTTGTAGAGAAAGTAACCGATGAACCCGGCGGCGGTGACGAACCTTCCGGCGATGTGATTACCGCTACCGTAGCCGAATTCAACGCTGCAGCCGAATCCCAAACCCAGAAGTACCAGCTCACCGGCACCATCGGCGGCACCATCAATGCTACCTATGGTAACTTTGACCTCACCGACGAGACCGGTACCGTGTATGTGTACGGCCTCACGGCCACAGAACTTGGCTATGGCAGCAAGAACGATAAGAGCTATGCCAGCCTTGGCCTGGTAGAAGGCGACAAGATTACCATTATCGGCTACCGTGGCTCCTACAACGACAAAATTGAGGTAATGTACGCCTACTTTGTAGAGAAAGTAACCGACGAGCCCGGCGGCGGTGACGAACCCGGTGGCGGAGACGAGCCTTCTTCTGATGTGATTACGGCTACCGTGGCCGAATTCAATGCTGCGGCCGAGTCCCAGACCCAGAAGTACCAGCTCACGGGTACCATCGGCGGCACCATCAATGCCACCTATGGCAACTTTGACCTTACCGATGAAACCGGTACCGTGTATGTGTACGGCCTCACGGCCACAGATCTTGGTTATGGCTCCAAGAACGACAAGAGCTACGCCAGCCTTGGCCTGGTAGAAGGCGACAAGATTACCATCATCGGTTATCGCGGCTCCTACAACGACAAGATTGAGGTAATGTACGCCTACTTTGTAGAGAAAGTGGACGGCGGCGACGAGCCCGGTGGCGGCGACGAACCCGGCGGTGGCGACGAACCTTCCGGCGATGTGATTACGGCTACCGTAGCAGAATTTAACGCTGCAGCCGAGTCCCAGACCCAGAAGTACCAGCTCACGGGTACCATCGGCGGCACTATCAATGCTACCTATGGCAACTTTGACCTCACCGACGAGACCGGCACCGTTTATGTGTACGGCCTCACCGCCACAGACCTTGGTTATGGCTCCAAGAACGATAAGAGCTATGCCAGCCTTGGCCTTGTAGCCGGCGACAAGATTACCATCATCGGCTACCGTGGCTCCTACAACGACAAAATTGAGGTAATGTACGCCTACTTTGTAGAGAAAGTGGACGGCGGCGATGAGCCCGGTGGCGGTGACGAACCCGGTGGCGGCGACGAACCTTCCGGCGAAGGCAGCAGCGTGTCCTTTACGCAATCTGAGCTGGCCGCTGCAGCAGCCGGTGGCTCAACCGTGAAAATGAATGACTTTGTTTCGTTCGTCAACTCTTCTTCCTACAGCGGGACCGTCACAGAACTGCGTATATACAAGAATCAAACGCTCACCGTTTCGGCCGCATCTGGTTATAAACTAACCAAGGTGGAATTCACCTGCACGGCCAATGGTACTGCAAAGTATGGCCCCGGCTGCGTAGCTGCAATAGATGGCTACTCCTATGATGCTGCTGTTGGCACATGGGCCGGATCGGCCAGCTCCGTAACCTTTACGGCATCTACCAATCAGGTGCGCATTGTGGCTCTTACTGTAACCTACGAAGCCCAGTAAAAGTTACCGCTCATGTCCAGGAAACTGACAACCCTTATTGCCCTAGCCCTTCTGGTACTCCTTGCCGGGTGCCAGAAGGAGCCGGGCAGCGTGGGCGTTAAACCGCGCACCATGCGCCTGGACGAGGGCGGCGGCGTCATCTTTGTAGAGGTGAGCGCCACGCTGGGCTGGACCATTACCCTGGACTTCCCCGGCAGCTCCGAAGCCTGGGCCAGTGTGGACCCTTCGGCGGGAGAAGGCGCCAAGTCGGACGTTCGTCTGCGCTACGAGGCCAATCCTTCTGCCCAGGACCGAGAACTGGTCCTGACGCTCCACGGAAAAGGAAGCGAGGCCCATGTAACGCTCACGCAGGTGCATGCGGGCGGCGGCAAGGGTGAGTACGGTTACGGCTACGACACCGCTCCGTCGGCACTGGACTGGCTGGAACTTCCAGCTATGGTGGCCGGCGACGGCAGGGAACTCCTTATCCATAACATGGACGGAGGCAAGTACCGGGGCAGGAAACAGGACGGCACCCGCAACTGGTCCTGCTACTGGGACTACGACGACCACATGTCCCTGTGGGTGGCCTATCCGCACAATAACAGCCTCAAGGGAAGCGGCTCCCGCTCCGACGAGTGGGGCGTCTACGACCCCTGCATTCCCAATAACATGCAGCCCAATATGGGCGTAACCTACGGCGGAGGCTGGACCAGAGGGCATCAGCTCCCGTCGGCCGACAGGCTCAAAACCCGCGCCGCCAACGTCTCTACCTTCTATCCCACCAACATGACCCCGCAAGAGTACAATTTCAATAGCGGTATCTGGGTAGACCTGGAGAACAAGGTGCGCAGCTATGCCGGTTCCTGTGATACGCTTTATGTGGTAACCGGAGCGCTTTTCGAGAGCAGCACGCAGTATAGCGGCAACAACTCCGGATTCCGGGTAAAGGTTCCTACGCACTACTTTAAGGCGCTGCTGGCCCACACCACGGGAGGCACGCTGGGACAGGACGGTTACATGGCCGCAGGGTTCCTTTTACCCCATGACAGAAGTATATCGGGAGGTAATTTCCTGGATTATATTCGTTCCATCGACCAACTGGAGGCTCAGACCGGCATTGATTTCTTCCCCAACCTGGTGTACAAAATCGGCCGGGAAAAAGCCAATCTGGTAGAGGCCGCCACGCCCGACAACTGGTGGAGATAACAACTGAAACTAACTGAACTGCATTATATGAAAAGAATCGCTTATGTGCTCGTGGCCATCCTGCTTGTAGTGGGATGGAATGTGCCGGCCCAGGCGGGCTCCCCTAAAGGGAAGGCCCACAAGGCCTATGTGATTGGGTTCTACAACCTGGAGAACCTCTTCGATACCTACCACGACGAAGGCAAAAACGACTACGAATACCTGCCCGACGGCGGCAACAACTGGACCGAAGCCAAGTACCAGAAGAAACTGCAGAACATGGCCAAGGTCCTTGCTTCCATCAAGGAAGACAATAAAGTGTGGCATGCCGTCCTGGGTGTGTGCGAGGTGGAAAACCGCCACGTGCTCGAAGACCTGGTGGTAGAGCCTGCCATCGCCGAGGCCAATTACCAAATTGTGCACTACGACAGCCCCGACCGCCGCGGCGTGGATGCCGCCCTGCTTTACAGGCAGGAAATCTTCAAGTTCCTGGCCAGCGAGGCCATTCCTTTTACCTTCACCCCCTCCCGCATAGACTGGAGCCAGTGGACACAGGAGGAAATGGATGCTTTCAGAACCCGTGACGTCCTCATGGTGCGGGGCACCATCGACGATGAAATGTTTGCCTTCTTCGTGTGCCACCTTCCGTCCCGTCTGGGCGGCAAGGGCGCCGATCTTCGCCCCCGTGGCGCCGAGATTGTGTATAACAGGGCCATGGAGCTGCAGAAGGAATTCCCCGGCATTAAGATTGTGGTCATGGGCGACATGAACGACAATCCCGGAGACCCTTCCATGACGGAATATCTGCGTGGCAAGGAGTTCCCCCAGGAAGTAACAGACCAAGATTTCTTCGACCCCTTCCTTAGCATGATCAAGGCCGGTTACAGTTCGCTGTTCTACCGTGGAGAAGGTAACATCTTCGATATTATCATGGTGAACAACGCCCTTATCAACAGTCCTAAGGGCACCTTCCAGATTCAGCCCATCGTAAAAGACAAATACTATGGCCGTGTGTTCCACAAGCCTTTCATGACCAACCAAACCGGACAGTACAAGGGTACGCCCTTCCGTACTTTCTCCAACGGCGCGTTTGTGGGCGGCTTCAGCGACCACTATCCTACCTACATTGTCATTAAGAAGTAACCCTATATGAAACACATTCTACCTACAAGTATCCTTGTGACGGCAGCGCTGCTCTTTGCAGCCTGCGCCCAGGAAAAAGGCAGCAAGATCCCCGAGCCCGCTCCCGAAGAGGAGACCGTGGTAACGGAGGAGCCTGCTGTAGAGCCTGTGGTGGAGGAGGCTGTCCAGGCCCCCGAAGCAGCTGTGCAGGTGGCCCAGCCCACCCCGGTAAAACAGGTTGCCAAGAGCTCCAGGAAGGCGCGCAAGTCGCAGCCTGCTCCTGCAAAGGAGGCCGCGCCGGCTGTAGAGCAGCCCTCGCCGCAGCCCATGGAGAACAGGCATGTCCCTACGCCCGTGACAGAGCCTGCCACACCTTCCCAGCCAAGCACCCAGCCTTCGGGCAACGACCAGCTGGAACTGCCGCAGTTCACCGACCCCGGCACCCGGGAGGGTTTTTCCGGCGGCATTAAAGGTAAAGTGGTCGACCGCAACGGCCGCGCTCCCATCGAAGGGGCCCGCATCCTGCTCATGCAGGGCGCCCAGCCCATCGACCAGGCAGTATCGGCCGCCGACGGCTCCTTCCAGATTGGCTCCCTCCCCGACGGTACCTATACCCTGGTTATCAGCGCCCCCGACTACCTGGAGAACCTGGTGCCCGTTACCGTTAGCGGCGGCTATATGAAGAATATGTTCAACCTCTCGCTCACCGGCAACCAACGCCTGAACGAGCTGGACGACGATTCCTTCGGCGCCTTCGACATGGACGACAGCGGTTACAACGACAACCCTACCATCCTGTTCGGCAGCAACGACGTATTCAACAATATTGCCGGTTACAACTTCTCGTCGGTACGTTTCCGCGCCCGCGGTTACACCAACGAGAGCCAGGAAGTGTACCTGGCCGGCGTAAAGATGAACGACGCCATTACCGGTTACAGCCCCTACTCCCTGTGGAGCGGCCTCAATGAAGCCATGCGGGCCAAGGAGACGGTGAACGGGGCCGAAATCGCCGATTTCGCCTTCGGCGGATACAACGGTGCTACCAACATCTTCGGCACGGCCAGCGAAGTTCGCAAGGGCCTGCGCGGAAGCGTGCTCACCAACAGCGCCCTGTATCGCCTGCGCGTGATGGGTTCCTACGCCACCGGTCTCATGGACAATGGCTGGGCGTTTGCCGCCAACGTGAGCGCCCGTCTGGGTGGCAACGACTGGATAGACGGTGTTTACTATCGCTCGCTGGCCTACTACCTGGCCGCCGATAAAGTGCTCAATGAGCATCACAAGTTAAGCCTGGTGTTCTTTGGAACGCCCGGTGAGCGCGGCGCCCAGAATGCCAGCACCCAGGAAGTGTACAACCTCATGGGAGACAATATGTACAACTCCAACTGGGGCTACCAGAACGGAAAAGTGCGCAACTCCCGTGTTCGCAAGACCCACGAACCCGTGGCCATCTTCAAGTACACTTTTACCCCCTCCGATCTATTTGAGGGAAGCTTTACGGCCCTTTACCGCTTTGGCAAGAACGGTTATACCGCCCTTGACTGGTACGATGCCGCCGATCCCCGCCCGGACTACTACCGCAATTTGCCCAGCTATTTCCTGGACGAGAACCCGGACATGAACCGGAACAATATTGACAAGTACCTGGTGGCCACCAATGTGTGGAAGTACTCCGAGCTTAACCCCGAGCTCACGCATCTGAACTGGGACCGTCTGTACCACGTGAACCGCAGCCAGGCCGACGGCCGTTCCAAGTATGTGGTTCAGGAGCGCCGCACCGACCAAAAGGACCTGAACCTGGCCCTGAACTTCAAGCTGCGCCCGTCTTCCAACGTTTTCCTTAACGGCGGCCTCAATGCCCGCATCAACCGCACCGAGTACTTCCAGGTAGTGGATGACCTGCTGGGCGGTGAGTACTTCATGGATATTGACAACTTCGCCGAGCGCGACTTTGCCGCCAGCCAGTACAAACTGCAGAACGACCTGGATTACTACCTGGCCAACGGCAGCGCCCAGGTGCTGCACAAAGGCGACAAATACGGCTACGACTACTATGCCCAGGTGCGCAACTTCGGCGGCTGGATTAGCGGTAAGTTTACCTTCGGCAACTTTAGCGCTGTGCTGGGTGGCCGCGTAGGCTACGAAAGCTTCTGGCGCGAGGGCCTTAACCGCAAGGGTCTGTTCCCGGGGCTGGATGTTAACGGCGAGAAACTGGTGGATCCTTACACCGGCACCGTCATTGAGCCCAGCTATGAGCCCGACGGCACCGTTACCACTTCCTTCGGCAAATCCAAGACAGCGGCCTTCCTCACCTATGCCGGCAAGCTGAACCTGAACTACATCATTGGCGGCAAGATGCGCGTCTATGCCAATGTGGGCTGGTTCAACGACGCTCCCAAGTTTAACCAGGTATTCCTGAGCCCCCGCACCCGCAATTCCATGATGCAGGACCTGAAGACCGTGAAGACTTTTGCCAGCGACGTGAACTGGCAGTACAGCGGAAACGGCATCAATGTGCGCCTCACCGGTTACTATGCCAAGATCTTCGACCAGAGCAAGGTGATGAGCGCCTACGACGACATCCAGAACGCTTTCTCCAACTTTGCCATCAGCGGCATCAACCAGCGTCACATGGGTGTGGAATTAGGTTTCAAGACGCCCACCTTCGTGGTCCCCAACCTGAGCGTACAGGGCGTCCTTTCGCTGGGTGAGTATGTGTACACCTCCACCCCTCGCATGACCCAAACCCTGGATAACAGCGCCGAGGTAGTGATGAGCAACGTGGTGGTTCCCTACTGGACCAAGACCGTCCTGAACGACGGCACCGTGAAGCAGAAGCACTATGTGCCTTCTACGCCGCAAACCGCCGCCAGCCTGGGCCTGTCCTACAATTACAACTACTGGTTCATCGAGGCCGACGTAGAATACTTCGACCGCGCCTACCTGGATATGAACCCGCTGTACCGCACCGACTACGCCGTGGCCGGTCTGGACAACCAGATCACCGACGTAGAGGTAGAGTACATGACCACGCAGGAGAAGTTTGACGCAGCCTTCCTGCTCAACCTTTCCGTGGGCAAGAGCTGGTTCATCAAGCGCAAGCACCAGCTGGGCTTCTCGCTCAATGCCAAGAACCTCCTGAACAACAGGAACATCAAGACCGGTGGTTACGAGCAAACCCGTATCGTAGACAATACCGTGAGCAACGAGCGTTTCTACCGCTTCGACTCCAAGTACTTCTACAATCCCGGTATCAACTATATGCTTAACGTTTACTTCAGATTCTAAGCGCCATGAAAAAGACAGTTATTATCCTTAGCGCACTGGCAGCGCTTGTTTCCTGCCAGAGTCTGAAAGAAGAGTGGCAGCCGGTGGTTCGCTGCGAGAACCCGGAGCCCTATGCCTGGATTCCCGTAACCGAGGATTATCTAAAGGCCAATGAAGGTCTGGAAACCATTACCACCATCAAAGACCTCAAGGCCCTGTACCGCAATCCCGTGGTGCTGGAAGGCAATATCTGGATCAAAGGCCAGGTCATTTCGTCAGACCGCAACGGCAATATCTATAAGGAACTGTATATCCAGGACGAGACCGGCGGTATAGACCTCAAACTGGGCACCAACTCCCTGTACAACGAGTACAGCCTGGGCCAGTGGGTCTATGTAAAATGCGACGGCCTCACGCTGGGCCAGTACAACGGAATGCCGCAGCTGGGCTACGAAGCCGACGCCACCTCTACCAACGAGTACGAGACCTCCTATATCGGCCTGCAGGCCATTATTGACCAGCATGTATTCCGCGGCCAGAAAGACAAAGCGGTAGCTCCTCAGGAGGTAACCGAGACCCAGATCAAGCAATCCATCAGCGACGGCTTCACCGGAGACCTCTGGGGCAGACTGGTGGTCATCAAAGGCCTCAAGTACAAGAGCGAGATTTTTGCCCTGCTGTATCCCAATCCCAACCTGCCCCATAAGAGCGGTAACCCCGAGAACCGCGTGTTCCTCTCCGATGCCGGCACCTGGGGCGTAAACACCTGGTCCTGCAGCAAGGCCGCCTACATCTCCTATCTGGAGAGCGGTATCTGGGACACAGCCCAGGTAGGCAGCGGCGCCACCAAGTACGGTCCCATTACCGGTTCGCCCAGCCAATATCTGCCCGAGGGCAAGACCCTGGACAGCTTTGGCACCGACGCCGAGCTAAGCTACAAGGAAATCATGATCAAGTATGCCCAGGCCAATTACATCAGCCACTACTTCACTCTGGGCAGCACCGACGTTCAGGTGCGCACCAGCGGCTATGCCAAGTTTGCCGATGTGAAGCTGGCCGATGAGGTGCTGGCCGGACAGCCTGTAGACATTACCGGCATCCTTACGCTCTATGTGAGCAGCAGCGGGTCGGCCGCCCAGTTCACCCTGGTAGACGACCCCTCCGTGTCGGTGGTCATTGAGTAGCATTTATCCTCAGTTTTTCATTGTCATGCCCGGCCCCGCCGGGCATCTCAATTTAATAAAAGAATGAAAAAATCAGTTTTATTTTTAGCCGCTATGGCTATGATGGCAGTTTCCTGTAACAACCCTACCAACATTTTCCTGCAGGAGTGGGACACCCCTTATGGCACCGCTCCTTTCTCTAAGATTACCCTGGACCAGTACCTGCCCGCCTTTAAGGCCGGCATCGAGGAGCAGAATGCCAATATCCAGGCCATTATTGACAATCCGGAGGCTCCCACCTTTGAGAATACCATCCTGGCCTTTGAGCAGTCCAGCCCCATTCTGGACAAAGTACAGGGCGTATTCTTTAACCTGAGCGAGAGCGACTCCACGCCCGAGATGCAGGCCATCGAGGAAGAGATACTGCCTTCTCTCACCCAGGCTTCCAGTGAGATCATGATGAACGAAGCCCTCTTTGCCCGCGTAAAAGCCGTGTATGAGAGTTCCGAGAGTCTCACCCGCGAGCAGCAGATGGTGGTAAAGAAAATCTACGAAAGCTTTGAGCGCAACGGCGTGGGCCTTCCCCCCCAGGACAAAGAGCGCTTTGCCCAGATTTCTACCCGTCTGGCCACCCTTACCCAGAAGTTCGGGCAGAACCTTCTGGCCCAGAACAATGCGTTCAAGGAGGCTACCGGCATCACGGTGAGCGAGTACTACGACTTTATGGCCTCCTGCCCCGACCGCGCCAAGCGCAAAGAAGTGTTCGAGGCCTACAGCTCCCGCGGCAATCACGGCGACGAGCATGACAATAACGCCATTGTGCTGGAGGTCCTCAAGCTGCGCGCCGAAATGGCCGGCCTGCTGGGCTACCCCAACTTTGCCGCCTTCCAGCTGTCCAATAAAATGGCTGGCACCCCCCAGACCGTAGATGCTTTCCTGCAGCCCATCATGGACGCCTGCATGCGCGGCGCCAAGGTGCAGATAAAGGAGATGCAGGCCCTTGCCGGACACAAGATAGAGGCTTGGGACTGGATGTACTACGCCGAGCAGCTGCGGGCGCAAAAGTATGCCCTGGACGAGAACCAAACCCGGCCCTATTTCCAGGCCGACAGTGTGCTCAAGGGCGTATTTACCGCCGCCGAAAAGATTTACGGGATTAAGATAGAGGAAGCCCCAGAGGTAGAGGTTTACCACCCCGAGGCAAAGGCCTACAAACTTTCGGCCGCCGACGGTTCCCTTCTGGGAATTTTCTATCGCGATTACTTTGTGCGTCCCACCAAACGCGGAGGCGCCTGGATGAACAATTTCCGCGAGCAGAGCACCGGCGTTCGGCCCATTATTGTGAACGTGTGCAACTTCCCGGCTCCCGGCGCCGACCCCACCGAGCCGCAGCCGTCCCTTCTTACTATAGATAACGTTACCACAGCCTTCCATGAGTTTGGCCATGCCCTGCACGGTTTCCTCACGCAGTGCAACTACGTAACCGTGAGCGGCACCAATGTGGCCCGCGATTTCGTGGAACTATTCTCCCAGTTCAACGAGAACTTTGCCTTTGTGCCCGAGATCATGGCCTGCTATGCCAATCACTGGCAAACCGGAGAGCCCATCCCTGCCTCTCTGGTGCAGAAGATTCGTTCGGCCAGCACCTTTAACCAGTGTTTCCAGGCCGGTGAAACCTGCGCCGCCAGTATTCTGGACATGAAGTGGCACGAACTGTCGGCCGCCGAACTGGCTGCCTTCAACGGCCCCGAGGACATTCGCGCCTTCGAAGCCAAAGTGTGCAAGGAGATGGGGCTCATAGACGAAATCATTCCCCGCTATCGCACCACCTACTTCAACCACATCATTGCCAGCGGTTACAGTGCCGGTTACTACAGCTATCTGTGGAGCGAAGTGCTGGCCGTAGATGCCTGGGAGAAATTCGTGAGTGACGGCATCTTCAACGAAGCCACGGCCCAGTCCTTCCGCACGAATCTGCTGGAAAGAGGCGGCAGCGAAGAACCCATGGTTCTATATCGGCAATTCAGAGGTGCCAACCCCGACCCCGGCGCCCTCATGCGCGCCCGTGGCCTGCAATAGCCTGATTCTGAATACTTTACAAGAATTAGGGTGCACCTGCAAGTGCACCCTAATTTCTATAAGTGGCTCACTAGCAGCTTCATACGCTCCAGGGGGATGAAGCAGGCGTCGTCGGCGGTGGCGGGGATGAGGACGGTTTGGCCCTGCTGTAGGCTCACCTCCTCTCCGTCTACCTCCATAGTGCCTGCGCCGGAGAGGCACATGACCACCGTGAAGGAATCGATGCCGCTAAGGTCTTTGGCATAGGGGAGGGTGAGGTCCAGGATGCTGGTGGTAAAGTAGTCGCAGTTAACCACCTCCACTTCTTCGTCCTGCAGGGGCGTGTAGGGAGTGCGATAGTCCTTTAGGACCGTATAGTCGATGGCTTCCTGCGCCAGCTCGGTGTGCAGCTGGCGGGGTTTGCCGTCCAGGCCCAGGCGCCCATAGTCCCAGATGCGGTAGGTAAGATCTGAGGTTTGCTGAATCTCGGCAATGAAGCAGCCGCTGCAGATGGCATGGATGCGGCCGGCAGGCAGGAAGAATACGTCGCCGGGATGCACCTCGTACCGGGCCAGGACGTCGGTGATGGTGCCATCGGCCACGCGGGCGGCATACTCCTCAGGGGTAATTTCTTTGGCAAGGCCGCAGTAAAGGCTGGCACCGGGGTCGGCGTCCACTACATACCACATTTCGGTTTTGCCAAAACGCTCCCCGTGACGGCGCATGGCCATGTCATCGTCGGGGTGAACCTGGATAGAGAGGTTAGTGCGGGCGTCGATGAACTTTATGAGAAGCGGGAACAGCTCTCCGAAACGCTCGTACACGTGCTCTCCTACCAGCTGTCCCTTGTACTCTTTCACTAAATCCTCCAGCGTGCGGCCCTTCAGGGGACCTTCGGCCACGGTGCTCAAATGTCCCGGTACGCCGGATATCTCCCAGCTCTCACCAATGCTGGTCAAATTGCTTTCAAGGCCTTTGTAGCGGGGAATTTTTTCTCCGCCCCATACCATGGTCCGTAGCCACGGCTCAAATTTTACTGGAGTCATTATACGTTTTTTTTTAATGAGAATGCCAATGTGCCGCCTGCTACAATGTCTTTGTATTCTATGTAGGGAAGGTCGTAGGTCTTTCCATTCAGACGAACCGTGTCAATGACCCCGTCCAGGGGACCTTCGGCGGTAATGGTAAAGGTGCCGCCGGCAACCTTCACTGTCATCTTGGGGAAGCGCGGCAAACCAAACCAGAAGCGGGTGCTGGCGGGTTCCACCTGGTAAAAACCCATGGCGCTAAGGACATACCAGGCGCTCATCTGGCCCACGTCTTCGTTGCCCGAAAGGCCTTCGGGGTCGTTGAAATAAAGTTCATTATAGACCTGATGTAAACGGGCGGCTGCCTTTTCGGGGGCGCCCAGCATGGAATACAGGTAAATGATATGGTGGCTGGGCTCGTTGCCGTGAGCATACTGGCCGATGAGGCCCGAAATGTCTGGCGGCGCGGCTCCGTCAAGCTGGGAAGAAACCGTAAAGAGGCTGTCCAGCGCTTCCAGGATGGCTTCCCGGCTGCCATAAAGTTCCTGCAGGCCTTCTACGTCCTGGGGAACCAGCCAGCGGTACTGCCAGGCATTGCCTTCAGTGTAGTCGTGGTTGCCCTGCTCGGGGGCAAAGGGATTAAAGGGCTGGGTAAAAGTGCCGTCGGTTTTTCGGCCGCGCAGGAAGTGGGTTTCGGGGTCCCAGTAATGCCGATAGGAGCGGCTTTGCTCCAGGTATTTGGCCTCCAGGTCGGGGAAGCCAAGGTGGGCGGCGGCGTGCGCCACGGCAGCGTCGGAGATGGCATATTCCAGGTCGTTGCCCACAGCTTCGCGGTAAAGATCGGCGGGGATGAACCCGTACTGGTGGCGCAGATCCAGGCCACGGTCGTTCCTAAGGTCGGTGTCTACCAGGGCGGCCATGAGCTCCTGGGCCGGAATGCCGGCGTCGAAGCCTTTCACAATGAAATCGGCAAAGCTCACGCTGCCGGGATTGCCCACCATGCAGTCGGTTTCGTTGCCCATGAGGTGCCATACGGGGAGGTCGCCCTGCTCTTTATAGATATGGTAGAAGGTGGCGGTGAAGTCGTTCACTTTCTCCGGGTGCAGGATGGTGGCCAGCGGCATGGCGGCGCGGTAGGTGTCCCACAGGCTCCAGGTGGTGTAGTTCTGGAAATCTCCCTGGTGAAGGGTGTCGTCGGAGCCGCGGTACTGGCCGTCGCAGTCGTTAAACACGCTGGGGGCTATCATGGTGTGGTAAAGAGCCGTGTAGAAGACGGTACGGGCCTGGGTGTCCGGGGTCTTGATGCGCACCTTGCCCAGCTCCTGGTTCCAGGCCTCGCGGGCCTGGGCTTTCACGGCGTCAAAGTCCCAGCCGGGAAGTTCGGCCGCCATGTTGGCGCGGGCGCCTTCCACAGAGACGGGGGAGAGGGCTACTTTTACCAGTATCTGGTCTCCAGGGGCGGTGGGAGCCAGCTCATATCGGCCATAAATGGGGTGACGGGCTGCTCCGCGCTCGCTGTCGTTCCTGGGGTTTTCCATGGTTTGGAAAAGGGTGGAAGGCTGCGAGAACTCGGCCCAGAAGAAGATTTTCTGGTTTTTGGCCCAGCCGGTAGAGAAGCGATGGCCGCCGATGGCCGTTACGCGCCCCTGTTCGTCGCGCTGGATTTCAAAGCCGGCGTCGGTTACGTCGTCCCAGCAGCCGCCGTTCTCCAGGTCGAAGACCAGGGCAGGGTGCTCCGATGCCGGGAAGGTGTAGCGGTGCATGCCCACGCGGGCGGTGGCGGTCATTTCGGCCAGAATGCCATAGCGCTCCAGGGGAACGCTGTAGTAGCCGGGCTGGCACACTTCCTGCGAGCGCAGGGCATAGCTCCAGGCGCCGCTTCCGGGCTGGCTTTCGCGGCCGCGTTCGGGGGCGGTGAGCTCCGTGACAGGCATCACGGTAATGTCAAAGAGGTCTCCAATGCCCGTTCCGCTAAGATGCGTGTGGCTGAAGCCAATCACGGTAGAGTCGCTGTGGTGGTAACCGGAGCACCAGTCCCACTGCTGGGGAAGACTGGTGGGGCCCAGTTGCACAAGGCCGAAGGGCACGTTGGCGCCCACGAAAACATGGCCGTGGCCACCCGTGCCAATTTTGGGGTTCACATAGGAAGCAAAGTCTTCCTCATGAGGGCAGCAGGCGGCCAGAAGAGCGGCGCTTGCGGCAAGAAGGATGGAGCGTATACTTATTTCCATTGGATAGATTGGGTGTTCAGAAGGTCCTGGTGGCTCACGCGATAGCCTTTGTTTTTTCCGTCAAGCCGCACCTTGGAGGCCTGGGAATGGTTTTTGGTGACGGTAAGTTCCTTGCCGTCCGGAAGGGTAATCACAGCTTTGGCGAACGTGGGGCGGGTGAGGGTGTAGGAGGGGTCGGCCGGGCAGTCGGGGTAGAAGCCCAGCATGGAGAAGACAGCCCAGGCGCTCATGGTGCCGGTGTCGTCGTTCCCGGGGATGCCGTCGGGGGCATTCTTATAGTGGGTGGCCAGGATGTGCTCTACCTGCTGCCAGGTAAGCTTTTCATAGCCTTTGAAGCGGGAAAAGAGATAGGGGTACACGATGTCGGGCTCGTTGGCAGGGTCGTACAGGCCCTGGTCAAATACGTGCCGAAGATTCTGAACATAGGCCTTGGTGCCCCCCATGAGCTTGGCATAGCCGGCTACGTCGTGCGGCACCGCAAAGGTGTAGTTCCAGGCGCTTCCCTCGTGGAAGCCGGGGGCGTTGGAAAAGTTGGCGCCGTCGGAGGGGTCGAAGGGTGATAGGAAGGTGCCGTCGGCATTGATGGGCCGAAGGCAGCGATACGCTGCGCTGTAGTAATTTCTATAGCCCAGTGAGCGCTGGTAGAAGCGTTGGGCGTCGGCGTCTTTCCCCAGCGCCCCTGCCAGGCGGGAGAGGGCATAATCGGCCACGTAGTATTCCAGGGCGTGGGAAACCGAGTTGTCGCCGGAGAAATCGGCCGAAAAATACCCCAGCGGGATGTAGCCGTCGGCCACATAGGGGTCATTGTCGGGGCGCATGAGGTTGGCTTCCCCGGGGGTGTCGGCGCTTTTGAGGAAGGCGTTGTAGGCTTCCAGCACGTTGAAGTCCTGCAGGCCCTTGAGCCAGGTGTCGGCAATTACGCAAATGGCGGGGTCTCCTTCCATGGTCCAGGTTTCCCGGCCAAAGAGCTCCCATTTGGGCATCCAGCCCCATTCCTGGTACATACTAATCATGGAACGCACCATGTCCAGCTGCTTGCTGGGCCAAAGAAGGGTTAGCAGCTGATGCAAATTGCGGTAGGTGTCCCAAAGGGAGAACACGCTGTAGCGCACATGGCCTTCTTTCACTTTTCCTATTCCACGGTCGCGAAGGCTTCGCTGCTGCTGGCCCCAGGGAGCGGTGGCCACCGTGAAGCTGTCTTCGGCCTGCGGATTGCCAAACTCCATAAGAGGGTACTGCCCGTTTACGTCGCTCACTATGCTGGGATGGATGAGGGAGTGGTACAGGGCGGTGTAAAAGACGGTTTTCTGATCCGGGGTGCCGCCTTCTACCTGGATGCGTCCCAGGTGCTCTTTCCACAGCTCCGTGGCTGCCTGCTGCACCTGGTCAAAACGAAAGTTTATGTCCTGCTCTTTATTCAGGTTTTCCCGGGCGTTTTCAATGCTTACAAAGGATACGCCCATTTGGACTTTTACTTCTTCGCCGGGTTTCAGGTTATCGAAGTGGAACCAGTAGCCAATGTCGTCGCCGGAGAGTTCCCGGGAGTAGGCGGTGTACAGTTTATACTTTCCTGCATCGGGGTCCCAGGCGGCTTCGGCGGTCATGGGACGCTGTTTTTTCCAGTAACCACTGCTATTGGGCATGCGACTTATGCGCAGCACAAAGTAGACGGGAAATACCGCCTGCCTGTTGTAGCAGAAGGTGCCCAGCAGTTTGCTGCCTTCAATTTCGGCGGCGTTTACTCTCCGTACCGTGGCTCCGCTCTCGTTGGTAAGGCCTTCTCCCAGGTTCAGCAGGATATTTCCCTGCCCGCCGGGGAACGTGTAGCGTTCCATGGAGGTGCGGGGGGTTACGGTGGCTTCGGCCTTAATGCCGCTCAGGAGCTCCACCGCGTAATAGCCGGGATGCGCCTGCTCGTTGCGGTAGGGTGTGCCGTAGGCGTGATAATCAATTTCCAGCGGTCCTGTTGTGGCCATCGTGAGCAGCGACCCTGCATCCGGGCAGCCTACGCCGGAGAGGTTCACGTGCGAAAAGCCTGTGAAGTAGCGGTTCTCCTGCACGTAGGGCGTGCTCCACCATCGGCTGTCCTTGTCCCAAACGTTCAGCTCTGACCCCATCACGTTGAACGGGCTCACACTCATAAGGCCATTGGGCGTTACAGCCCCGGGGTTGCAGGCCCCGAAGTTGGAAGTGCCAATAAACGGGTTCACCCATTCCGTTTGGGCGCTCAAAGCGTTGGCCGCCAGTACCAGGATGGCTATGGAGAGGAATTTTTTCACAGGATGCTGGTGCGTTTGGTGAATGCTACAATCTCGGGGATGTAGCCGAAGGCCAGGCCGGTGACGGAGTCGGCGCAGCCGTAGTAAACGGCTACACGGCCGGTGGAGGGATCGTGCAGGGCGGCGCAGGGGAAGGCCACATTGGGAACGTCTCCCATGCACTCGTAGGGGGTTTGGGGCGAAATGAGGTAGGGACCGCTGCGGGCCAGTACTTTCCAGGGCTGCTCCAGGTCCAGCAGGGCGCTGCCAAAGCTGTACACATAGCCGTTGCAGCTACGAAGGACGCCGTGGTAGAACAGCAGCCATCCCTCGGAGGTTTCGATGGGAACGGGTCCGGCGCCAATCTTCATGCACTGCCATGCGCTCACTTCAAAGGGAGCGGGTGCCATGACGTGCCGATGATGCCCCCAGAACTCCATGTCCGGAGATTCGGAGTAGAAAATGTCGCCGAAGGCCGTATGGCCGGTGTCGGACGGACGGGACAGCATGGCAAAGCGGCCGCCGATCTTGCGGGGGAACAGCACGCCGTTGCGGTTGTAGGGCAGGAAGGCGTTCTCTACCTGATGGAAAGTCTCGAAGTCGGTGGTCCAGGCAATGCCGATGGTGGGGCCGTGGTAGCCGTTGCACCAGGTAACCCAGTAGCGGTCTTCAATGAAGGCTACCCGGGGGTCGTAGCCATACACCCACTGTCCCACCTCTGGGTTGGCGCATTCAAAGCGCAGAACCTCCGGCCTGATGTTCCAGTGAAGACCGTCGGCCGAAAAGCCCACATGCAGCGCCATGCGGCGGTTGGTGTCGTCGCAGCGGAATACTCCCGCAAAGCCGTCCCGGAAAGGAACCACGGCGCTGTTGAAGATACTGTTGGAGTTGGGAAGAAGGTCCCGGGGTATGAGCGGATTGGCACTGTAGCGCCACAAGGGGGCGGTGCTGCCGGCCGGCCGCTCCTCCCAGGGCATGTTCGGGAGAGCCTGGCCTGCTATGGTAAAGTCTTTCATTGAAGCGTTGCTTTCAAGATAATTTTGTCGTGAATCTTGCTAATGTCTTCCCCTTTTTCCTGCAGGGCAATGAGGTGAAACAGGTAGTCGGCCGCCTTAACAGAAATGTCGTGCAGCGGTTGCAGCATATAGGGGATGGCAGGTTCGAAAAGGCTGTAGATGTTGGAAAAGTCGAAGCCTACAAATTTTATGTCGCGCTGGATGTGAATGCCGCGGCGGAAGAGCGCCTTTACGATGGCTACACCAGGAACGTTGGAGGCGGTAATAACACCGTCGGTGCCTTTGCGAATAATCTCATCGGCTACTGCTTCGGCCTCCTGCTCAACATTCTCGAAACTAAGGTTGTAAATGTGGGCATCCTGTCCCAAAACGTCGTGGAAGGCTTTTTCGCGGTCGGTCATGGAAGAGATGCGCATGGCATAGGAGACCATTTCTATCTTCTTTGCTCCTTGTCCCTGCAGTACCTTGATGGCGGTGCGCATGGCGTCCTCGTTGTCGGTGAGAACAGAGGGAACCTGGAAGTCCGGGTGGTAACGGTCAATGACCACGAAAGGTTTTCCGGAGGCAATGAGCCCATGCATGCACTCCTCGCTGCCCTGGGCAGGCACAACAATGAAGCCCTCTACGTCCTTCTCCATGAAGGACTTGACCAGTCGGCCAAAGCGCTCGGGGTCTTCCTCCGTGCTGCCGAAGATAAGGGTATATCCGTTTTTATAGGCTACCTGCTCCAGTTCTTTGGCAATGGTGCCGTAAAATATATTGGCCATGTCGGACAGGATAACGCCAATGACGTGCGTGCGCCCCTGCCGAAGCATGCGTGCTGCGCTGCTGGGCTTGTAATTCATGCGCCGGGCCACCTCCAGTATGCGCTCCTTGGTGGCTTCGCTTACACGGTACTTTTGTTTACCGTCGGCCTGTACCCTGTTGTTCATCACGAACGATACCAGGGCGATGGACACGCCAGCCTCGCGTGCGATGTCTTTAATAGTAACGTTTTTCTGCATAGTGATGCAAAGTTAAACAATCTTTCGCAAAATAGTTAAAATAATTTAGCTTTTTTAAGGTGGCAATTTTTGCCGATTGTCCAAGTTGCTGATTCAGAGCGAGTTGTGAATATTTCATCCGGCTTTTTGCCGGATCAAATATCTGGAACGTATTGAGGGACAGGTACTTACGCAAATCCGGCCCGGCGGGGAGGCCGGACCGGATGGGGGAGGGAATGCCGATGCTGTTATTGGTATTGGTAGCGGACGGCCTTTTTGCCGGTGCCGGGCACCAGGGTGAAGCTGTAGCTGTAGCTTTGGGCGGCCCACAGGCTGCGAGAGGCCTCCGGGAGGGAGCCCCAGCTGTCGTATCCGCCGATACCGGTCATGCGATAGTCGATGCAAACTTCCGTGTAGTCGCGTACAGGAACGTCGCTCACGTGGGTTTGACGGCGCATCCGGTTCCGGGCTTCGACCTCGTTGTGAGGCTCGTCGGGGCTAAAGTTCTGCCACTGGTACGGGCGGTTCACATTCTCTTCGCAGTCCAGGTCTTCTACGCTCTGGCGCAGGACGTTAAACTCGAAGGGCTCGTTGGCCGTAACGGTGATGCCACCGGCACGCAGCCAGGAGGCATCTGTGTGGTGGCCGCATTCCTGCGGACGCACATAGGGATAGAATTCGGCCTGGGCCGAAGACTTCCAAATGTGCTTGAAGCAGCAGGTGTTGCGGTCCCAGTAGTTCTCTACGGGGCCGTTTCCAAAGTAGCTGAAGGCATCTTCGGCCACGCGGAAGCGGAAGCCCAGGCGGGGAATCTCAATCTCCTTCATCCCAGGTTCGGCGGCAGTGGTTACTTCCAGCTTAAGGGCACCGTCGGGGTACACGATATAGCGCTCGCTGGCGCGGACACCATTTCCTTTCACCGTGATGACCACCTTGCCGTCGGCCTCCTCTACGCTTACCGCCAGGGGAGCGGCCAGGCGCTTGAACAGCTGGGTGCGGGCAGGCATACCATTGCCGTAGTCGTTGTCCACGGGGCCGCGCCAGAAGTTGGGCCTAATGCCGAAGTCCGGGTTCACCATGTCCTTTCCGTTCACTTTCCAGGACTTTACGGTGCCGCTCATCTTGTCAAACACCAGCTGCACGCCAGAGCCGCGCACGGTAATCTGGGTGTCCACGTCGGTGAATTCCAGCTTGCCCTTGGGAGCCCGCAGGATGGGGGCCGATGTGTTTTTGAGCAGTACCTGATTGTTGGCAATTACGCTGCCCTTGGCCACCAGGGAAAGATCCTGGCCGGCTATCACTTCAAAGAAAATGCGGTACTCTCCGGCTTTTTTCATGCGGGGCAGTTTAACGGTGAAAACATCGGCCGATTGGGGCGCTGTTTCAAAGTGCAGTTTGTGCACGCGCCACCAGAAGGGACGTTTTCCGTCGCGCTCTACCCACCACTTTATGGTGTAGTCCTTGAGGCTACGGAAGTAGAAGCGGTTCTCAATTTGGAACTGGCCCTTCTCCAGGTCTACGGGCTGGATATCTACATCCTGATAAACGTGCTTAACCTCATAGAAAGCGGGATGGGGGTTGCGGTCCGGGTTCACAATGCCGTTGCACAGGAAGTTGTTGTCGGAGGGGGTATTCTCTCCGTAGTCGCCGCCATAGGTCCATACGCGCTCTTTGTCGTACAGGCCCTGGTCTACCCAGTCCCAGATATAACCGCCCTGCAGGTGCGGGTGGGCATAAATGTACTTCCACTGAAGGTCCAGCGAGCCGGTAGAATTACCCATGGCGTGGGCATATTCGCTGGGGCACACGGGACGGTCGGCGTAATGTTCGCCCATATACTTAAACCAGTCGGCGCCCGGGTACTGGGGCACAATCATGTCGGTGTTCCACTCGAATTCGGCGCGTTCGTAGGCCACAGGGCGGTTCTGGCCGTTTTCTTCCAGGGCCTTGAGCGCTTTGTAGGTGTTGTAGAAGTTAACTCCGTTGCCGGCTTCGTTGCCCAGGGACAGGATGGTAACGCAGGGGTAATTGGCCGTGCGGCGGTACATGTTAAGGGTGCGGTCCAGGTGTTTGGCATACCAGGCCGGGTTGTTGCCCAGCGTGCGGTCCAGGTTGTAGCCCATGCCGTGGCTCTCGATATTGGTCTCGTCGTACACGTAGAAGCCCAGGGAGTCGCAGAGCTCGTAGAATTCGCGCGGCTGGGGATAGTGGCAGGTGCGGATGGCATTGATGTTGGCCTCCCGCATGAGCTTAAGATCCTCCAGGATATTCTCCCGGCTAAGATAGTGGCCGGTGTAGGGGTTGTGCTCGTGCAGGTTCACGCCCTTGAATTTCACGGGCTGGCCATTCACAAGCAAAGCCTTTACGTCGCGGTCTCCGTCTTTCACACTCTTGATTTCTATGCGGCGGAAACCCACATGGAAGCGGGTGTATTCTCCGTTCACACAAAGCAGCAGGGTGTACAGTTCCGGGGTTTCGGCCGTCCACTGGCGAACGGCGGGAATGCTGTCGCGTGTGGTGGCCATGCAGCCGCTGAACTCGAAGCGGGCATCGGCCACGGCCTTGCCGTCGTTGTCCAGCAGCTCGTAAAATACCTCGGCGGGGGCATCCGAATGCATGCGCAGCTGGAAAACACCGGTTTGCAGGTCTTCGGCCAGGGTAGAGACCACCTGGAAGTCAAAGTTAAGGTTTTCTTTCTCGCTGGAAAGGTATACGTCCCGCTCCAGGCCGCTGATGCGCCAAAAGTCCTGGCACTCCAGGTAAGAGCCGGTGCTATAGCGGAACAGCTGCAGCAGAATCTCGTTTTCTCCGGGCTGCAGGGCTTCGGTGATGCGGAAGCGGGCCGTGGACTTGGAGTCCTCGCAGTACCCAATTTCCTTGCCGTTTACAAACACATAGGTGCCGCTCTTGGAGCCGCAAAGGTTCAGGTATACCTCCCGGTCTTTCCAGGCCTCTGGAAGGGTGAACGTTTTCAGGTACAGGGAAGAAGGGAAAGATTCCGGCAGCAGGGGAGGCTGGGGATTCCGGGGACAGAAGTCGTAGGGGTGGTTCACATAGATGGCCGTGCCCCATCCCTGTACTTCCCAGTTGCCGGGAACCTGAATCTTGTCCCAGTGCAGCGAGGAGGCCACCGAGGGGCGCACCACGCCGTCCATGCCGGGGATGTCCCGCCAGCTGTCAAAGTATTTGAAGTTCCACTCTCCGTTTAGGTCCAGGTAGTTCTCGCTTTCGCGGAAGCCTTTTTCCAGAGCGTCGGCCCGGCTGGCATAGTAAATGACTTCTGTGCGCCGGGTTTGGGCGTTCACGGAGGTTACTTGCACGTCCTGCCAGTAGGGCAGTACCGCCGTCAGGAGTAATAGTGCTGTTAAATGCATATGGTTTGAAGGTTAATTATAATTTACAGTTAATACTTGCCGAATGTCGGCCGACGAGGCGCCCACCTGAATCTCGAAGGCTCCGGGTTCCACGGTGCGCTCCATGGCGGGATTCACCACCTCGAAGGCGCTGCGCTCCAGGGGAAGCTGGACGGTGAGCGTTTCTCCGGGCTGCAAATGCACCCGCCTGAAAGCGCGCAGCTGCTTGCGCGGGCGTGCCGTGGAGGCAACCAGGTCCCGCACATACACCTGCACTACTTCGTCGCCGGCAAGGGAGCCGGTATTGGTTACGGGGACAGAAACCATACAGCTGTCCGGGAGCGATCCTGTTACCTGTGCCGTCCCATACTCAAAGGTGGTATAGCTTAGCCCGTAGCCGAACGGATACAGGGGATCGGCGCTTTCTTCCACGTAATGGTGGGTGAAGGGCACTTTGCGGTTATAGTATACGGGCAGCTGGCCCACGCTGCGGGGGACGCTGATGGGCAGGCGTCCGGCGGGGTTATAGCGTCCCAGAAGAACATCGGCAAGGGCTGTTCCGCCGGCTTGTCCGGGGTACCAGAGCGTTAACAGTGCGTCGGCGTGCTCCGAAGCCCAGTTCTTATTGAGCGGCCGGCCTTCGATGTACACCACCACCAGTGGCTTTCCGGTAGCGCGAAGGGCCTCCAGCAGTTTTAGTTGATGGCCCAAAAGGTCCAGGGTGCTGCGGTCGAATCCTTCGCCGGCCTCCATGTCGCTCACGGAGGTTTGGTCCACTACGGCCGCGCCCGTATCTATGTATTGGGTTTTAAAGTCCCGGGCCGATGAGCCGCCCACTACGGCCACCACTGCTTCGGCGCGACGGGCGGCCTGCACGGCTTCGGCGATGGCAGAGCTGCGGGTGTCGCGGATGGCGCAGCCCTTCACGTATTCTACGCGGGCGCCGGCTTCCTGCAACCCTTCCAGCATGGTTACTATGTTGGCAGGATCCTGCGGGGCGGTATAGTCGCCCAGCTGGTTGTACATGTTGTGGGCGTTGGGCCCCACCAGGGCTATGCGTGTACCGGCCCGGAAGGGGAGTGTGCCATTGTTTTTAAGGAGCGTCACGCTTTCCCGCGCGGCCTGTGCAGCCAAGGCGATATTCTCTGTGCTACGCACTTCCCGGGCCGATTCCTCCGGCAGGAAGGGGTGGTCGAACAGCCCGGCGTTGAACTTTTGCGTAAGCACCCGGCTCACGGCGCGGTTAACCGCCTCTATAGGGACCAGCCCCGCCTCCACCGATTCTTTCAAAAGAGGATAGCAGTGTGCCCCCAGGTCTACATCTACGCCGGCAGTGAGGGCCATGCGGGCGGCTTCCGATTTATCGGCCGCTACGTGATGGCTGGAGGCAATGCCGTCGATGCTTTCCAGATCACTTACTACGAACCCACGGAAGTTCCAGCGCTCCCGCAGCAATCCCGTGAGCAGCTCCCGGTTGCAGGTAGAGGGCACGCCGTCTATGGTATTGTAAGAGGTCATGACGCTTAATGCGCCGCTCTCAATGGCCGATTGGAAGGTGGGAAACACGTTCTCTTCCAGGTCCCGCGGCCCAATGTGCGAAGGGCTGCCGTTGTGGCCGCCTTCGGGAATGCCATAGGCCACAAAATGCTTGAGGGTGGAGATAATTCCCTGGGACGATGTACCCCGCACCATGGCCGATGCCAACTGCGAAGTAAGGAAAACGTCCTCCCCATAGGTTTCTTCCACGCGGGACCAGCGGGGTTCGCGGGATAGGTCTATCACGGGGCCGTAGCCAATGGTGCCGCCCTGCGCGCGCAGCTCCCCTCCAATGACCTTCCCCACTTCTTCCAGAAGGGCCGTGTCCCAGGTAGAGGCCAGGCCGATGGAGGTGGGAAACACCGTGGTGCCTATGGCCATGTGCCCGTGGGGGGCTTCTTCGGCCAGGATGATGGGAATGCCCAGGCGGGTAGAATCTATGGCATAGTGTTGCAGGGCATTATAGGCCTGCACCGCCTGCTGCGGGGTGAGCCCCGTTTCCAGCGTTTTGCGGGTCCAAGGGTCGGCCCGGAAAGTGGCCCACAGCATACCCCCGTGGCTGTTGCGGATAAAATCCCTGAACTGGTTGGAGATGGTAAGGCCGGTGGCCGTTTTTTCGTACATGGGCCAGCCCAGCGGGCAAAGGAGCTGTCCCAGTTTTTCTTCAAGCGTCATGCGGGACAGTAAATCCTGCACCCGCTGCTCTGTGGGATAGCTGCTGTCTTTGTAAATGGGAGCTTTGGTGGAGCAGGCCGAACCTGCTAAAAGAACCACCGCCGCCAGTATAAGGTTAAAATGTTTTAGCGACATACGTTCATTACAACACACAAAGGTAATCAAATTCTTGAAAGAATCCAATTTGGAAAACTGAGCAAAAATCGTTTTCTTTGCTAATTATAATTGGAAAAACATACTGCCACTTAAATGAAAAAACGCACCTACACAGCGCCTCATGTCAGGGAATGGGACCTTGGTATGGAATCCCTGCTCTGCACCTCCGGAGAGGATTTACCCGTAGATCCCGTAGACCCGGATGTCTGGGCCATTTCCATTGTCCCCGATTTGCTTTTTTAATCTTTGAGCCCATGAAAAAGACCGTTATCCTTTCAATGGCAGCCGCCATCCTGGCCCTTTTCTCTTGCGCCAAGATTCAAGAGGCCGATATGCCGGAATCCCGTCCCGGAAACCCCAATGAAAAAACGTATATCATTCACGGCGTAATAGACGAAGCCGATACCAAAACCACCTATGAGGAATCTGGCGATAAAGCCCTTTTCAGCTGGCTGGAAGCCGATGCCATGAAGGTGGTTGTGTACGAAGCCGCCGACCCCACGCACGTAGACCAATACTCTTTCTATGCCCAGTCGGCCGGCCGCAACGTAGATTTCTCTGGCTCCGCCGATTTTGACTCCTACCCTTCCTCGGGTTTTGCCGTGTATCCCAATTCCTTGTCCACCGGTGGTGTCAAGGACAGTTATCTTATTTCCCTTCCCGCCGCCTATTCGGTTCCCGGGAGCAATTTCTCCCAAATAGGAATTCCTCTCATCGGCGCACAAACGTCGGAGGATCAGTATTCCTTCAAAGCGGCTGTGGGGGTGCTCAAGATTACCCTCACCGATGTACCTGTGAGCGCCCGTAAACTGGTGCTCACCAGCACTGAAGACAATCTGTCGGGTGTGTTCCCGCTCGATGAGACCAGCCGCACAGAGGGCATCCAGATGAGCCGCTGCACCGCCGATGCCGGCCACAGCATCACCGTTACCTTCCCCCAGCAAACAGCAGGAGCCACGGTGGGTGTCTTTGTACCCGTTCCCGTGGGTACCCTTAGCACCGGCGCCACCTTCGATGTGCAGGACAATGACGGCTATTCCATCAAGAAAGTTACCACCAAGAAGGATATCACCATCCTTCGCGGCCACCTGCAGCCTTTGCAGGAAATTGCAGTGGAAGTATGGAACGATGTAGGTGTGGGTAAGTTCATCGACAATCACACCTTCTATCAGGCCGAAGGCTTCTGCGATGGGCAGCGCGTAACTCCCGAAATCGGCCTGGACGCCACCTACTTCGACGTCCTTATCCAGCAAAACGCAGCCAACGCTAACCAGTATCGTGTGGTAAATCCCTACGGCGCCCTGTTCGCCGATCCCGTGAATACCACACATTTCGGCACCGGTCCCAATGCCCACCTGTACTTTACCCTGTACCCCGGGCTGGGCACAGACCTTGCCCTCTTCGACAGCGTCCATACCGGTATCAAGCAGTATGGCGGCTACTACGGAGAAGCCGAACTTTGGTACGACCATCCGTACTGGGGCTATTCCCAAATTTATCAGAACAGCCGCGTTATCAAGCGGGACGGCAGCGGTAATCCGCTCAACATCCAGTTCGCGCCCTTCTATATGGGCGGCCTGGATGAAGACTGCAGCGTCAATCCCAAGATAGAGGTGGTCTTCCCCGGATCGGCCCCCATGCTGGCGTTCAACTATGCCGGCGATGCTTCGGCCTCTTATTCCGGCGGCAAGGTATCGGCCACCATCGGCGGAGAAACCGTCACAGCCATCAAGGCCATAGCCTCCGATACCTTCAATAACGGCGTAGAGGCCATCCTGGCCGGCACCGGCGACATCCTCACCTTCACGGCCACCGGCACACAGCCCCTGGTGCTGCCCGACGGCAATTATGTGCTGGTATATAAAGTGGAAACCGACGAGCATGGCTTTGTCTTCAAAAACGGCGGCAACTTCTCTGTGAGTTCCCGCACCAAGATTGCCCTGGACGATTCCATGATTAGCGTGAGCATCGACGCCGGCACCAAGGATGGCACTTCCCACTATGATGGCATTGGCAAGGTTGCTTTAACAGATGGCGACGAAAGCACCTTCTGGCATACGCCCTGGCAAGAAAAAGGCTCGGACTATTATGGCTGGAGCGACCTGGATCCCACCTATGGGGCCTATATAGACATAGACCTTGGCTCCGGAAAGAGCGTAACAGACTTTGAACTGGAAGCCTGTCTCCGTGCCGCCTACAGCGCCTGGCCCAAGCACATCATTGTTTATTCCAAGCCCGATGGCGGCTCCTGGACCAAGGTAGGAGAGGCCGAAAACGCCTGCTATGGAGTAAGCGGTGGTGTTCCTACCTGGATTTATCCCATCCAGTGCTCCGGTGCGGCCGCCCGCTTCATCCGCATTTCCATCATCGAGAATAACGAAGGAATAGACCTTCGGGACGCTGCTGCCGCCGGGTGCACCCATCTGGCCGAACTGGAACTCTACGGAACCCTTTACGACGGCGGAGAACCGGTGAGCCCCTGGCTCAATCTGTTCACAGACCTCTCGTACTCGGAGCTCAAGCCCGGCACCACGCAGGGAGACATTTCGGCCATGAACGGTATTCCGCCGTACTTCCTGGCCGAGAATGTGGCCCAGAAACTCTTTGACGGGACCTACCCGGATCCTTTCTTCCGTATAGGCAGCTATGACCCCTACAGCGACATTCGCTGCGGGCCGCCCGCCCTCATGACCCGCATCTATTCGGCCCTGGACAACCCCACCGGTATCCAGGTTAACGCCGGAGACCAGCTCCTTGTGTGCGTGGACCAGATCCCCGCCGGCCAGGCCGTGAGCCTTGCCGTGTACGGAGACGCCGGCGATGAACCTAACGTGGGCGGCAGTAAAGACTGGCAGTACGGCTACACGGAAAACTGGGCCGAAGGCTACGACCAGAATGTGGAACTGCTGGCAGGTATGAACACCATAGACATCACCGCCACCGGCATGCTCTATGTCCTGAACACCATTACCCAGGCCGACCCTTACAATCCCGTCAAAACCGCCGTTAGCAGCTATGCTCCGGTAAAGGTCCATATCCTTCCTGGTTACGGCACGGTTCAGGGTTACTTCGACCCCGCCCATCATTCCAACAGCGAGGGAGATGCCCTGCTGCAGGGCTGCACCTATAAATACTTTATGGTAAAGGGCCAGAAGTGCAGCTTCCTGTTCCACACAGACCCTCTCAAGGCTTTCAGCGCCGAAACCATCCGCACCGGCAGCGAGGTCATGGACAAGGCCGTAACCTGGCAAAAGCAGCTGTGCGGCATTGACGGAGAGTCCTGGTTCAACAACCATCTTCTGGTGGCCTCTACCGAAGGATCGGCCTACATGAACGCCGGTCACCGGAGAATCCTCATCTCCACCGACAATATTCCCAAGGTGGTATCCAAGGCCTATATGCTCACCGAGGAAGGCGAAGGCGGCTGGGGGCCTTTCCACGAGATGGGGCACCTGCATCAGCATCCCATCAACTGGAAGAGTACCGCCGAATCGTCCAACAACCTCTTCTCCAATTACTGCAAGAAGATGCTTGCCAACCAGGAAAGCGTCACCTTTGTGAGCCGCGGCGCCCCGCTCAGGAATCTGGCCGAAAGCTACGCGCAGGCCAAGCCCTGGGTGCTGCTGGGTACTGCCACTTATCAGAGCGAAGACACAGAGCTGCACATGCGCATGAACTGGCAGCTGTGGAACTATTTCCACCTGTGCGGCCATGATACCTCCTTCTTCCCCAACCTGTTTAACTACCTGCGCCAGCCTTCTCACATGTTAAGCAGCGAGTACGGTTACTGGTACTATTGGTATACTGGCAAGGAAGACAATCCAGGCAAGGCCCAGCTGGAGTACTACGAAGCCTGCTGCGAAGTGGCTCAACAGGATCTTACCGAATTCTTCGACGCCTGGGGCTTCTTTGTTCCGGTGGATATGGAGTATTATCAGTACGGCACCAAACAGTACACGGTAACTGCCAGCATGATTTCGCAGGCCAAGGCCCGCGTGGCGGCCAAGGGTTATCCCAAGGCGGCGCCCATCCAGTATCTGGAAGACCGTCAGGTGGCCACTTACGGCGAGAACCCTTCCTACACCTACAGCCAAATGGGTTACTATACGCAGTTCCAGGGCGCGGCTCCCGTGGTTTCGGCCCCGCAGTACCTTAAGACGGCGTCCAACGTAGCGCTTATGTTTGACAACGACAATGCCGTGGCCGTGGAGCTACGTGCGGGTTCAACCGCCAGCGGCGCCCTGCTGTATTTCTCCAATCTCAATTACATTCAGCTCCCCGACGGCCTGTCCTTCGATGGCAACAGCATATGGGCTGTACAGGCCGACGGCGTTCGCGTGAAGGCTTCATCATTGGAATAGTTTTAAAAAGCAATATCATGTCTACTAAACCCCAAAAACTCTTGAGCGATTCGGCGGCCATGCGCTGGACCGCCCTGGTGCTGCTGGCTGCCGCCAACCTGTTCGCCTACATATTCATGGATGTGCTCTCCCCGCTGCAGGAACTGCTGCAAACCCAGCGAGGTTGGGATCCGGTGGCCTATGGCCATTATGCCGGCTCGGAGACCTTCCTGAATGTATTTGTGTTCTTCCTCATCTTTGCCGGTATCATCCTGGACAAGATGGGAGTGCGCTTTACGGCCATCCTGTCCGGCGCCGTCATGGTGGCGGGCGCCCTTATCAAGTACTTCGCCGTTAGCGAAGCCTTTATTGGCAGCGGCACAGATCTTTGGTTCCAGCAAAACCTGAATCTCCCGGATGCCTGGTGGAACGTAACCCCGTTCTATGCCGGTATGCCCGGAAGTGCCAAGCTGGCCGCCATCGGCTTCATGATTTTCGGCTGCGGCTGCGAAATGGCCGGCATTACGGTAAGCCGCGGTATCGTGAAGTGGTTCCAAGGCAAGGAAATGGCCTTGGCCATGGGCGTGGAAATGGCTATTGCCCGCGTGGGAGTGGCCATTGTCATGCTGGGCAGCCCCATCATTGCCAACATTGCTCCCGTAAGCGTGTCCCGTCCTGTAGCGGTGGGCGCCGTGCTGCTTTGCATCGGCCTCATCCTGTTCATCACCTACGGCTTTATGGACAAGAAGCTGGACGCTCAGGGCGTGGCCGAAGAAAAGGACGATCCTTTCAAGGTGAGCGACATTGGCAAGATTCTCTCGCTCAAGATGTTCTGGATTGTGGCCCTGCTGTGCGTGCTGTACTACAGCGCCATTTTCCCGTTCCAGAAGTATGCCATTAACATGCTGCAGTGTAACCTGGGTTATACCGCCGAGCAAGCCGGCTGGGTGTTCTTCGTGTTCCCGCTGGGCGCCGCCGCCGTTACTCCTTTCCTGGGCAATTACCTGGACCGCAAGGGAAAAGGTGCCACCATGCTCATCCTGGGTGCCATCCTCATGATTGCCTGCCACCTTACCTTTGCGCTGGTGGTTCCCGCCACCCAGTCGGTGCTCATCACCTACCTGGCCATCATCCTGCTGGGCATCTCCTTCTCGCTGGTGCCCGCCGCCCTGTGGCCTTCGGTGCCCAAGCTCATCGACAATAAGCTTCTGGGGTCGGCCTATGCCCTCATTTTCTGGATTCAGAATATCGGCCTGTATGCCTTCCCCATGATCATTGGCTCGGTGCTCAGCTCCTCCAACCCCGGCGTAACCGACCCTCTCAAGTACAATTACACCGTTCCCATGCTGGTGTTCGCTTCGCTGGGCGTGGTGGCCATGCTGCTGGGCTTCTACCTCAAGTTAGAGGACAAGAAGGGGCACTACGGCCTGGAGGAACCTAATATTAAATAGTTTTTGTCCATGTCGCCGAAGAAGTTTTACAGCGCGGCCTCCTGGCTTGTCCTGGCCTGCCTGGTGGTTCCCATGTTTGCGTCGTACTACTTCGACGACATGTTCTCCAGCATCTCCTACCTGTTCGAGCATCCCGCCCTCACACAGCTGGGCTGGGATGCGGCCGGGTACGGGCTCTATGCCAGCGGTTACAGCGTCCTGTGCGTCTTTGGCGGTCTGGTGGTGTGCGGCGTCCTGCTGGACAAGTGGGGGGTGCGCATTACCGGCTCTATCTTCGTGGGCATGATGGCCGCCGGCGCCGGGCTGGTTACCTGGTCGCTGCTCAGTGGCGTCTCATGTTCTCTTCAGGCCGCCTATGTAGGCTGCATGCTCTTCGGCCTTGGCTCCGAGATAGCAGGCACGGCCGTTACCCGTTCTATCGCAAAATGGTTCCGCGGCGGGCCCATGGCGTTGGCTATGGGCCTGCAGCTGGCCATCGCCCGCCTGGGCACCGCCTTTGCCCTGGTGCTGTCGCCCAAACTGGTGGTTCAGCAGGCCGGTCATGTGTACACCCTCTCCGAAACTGCCCGCCCTGCCCTGGTTGGCATGGGCCTCATGGCTTTAGGCCTCATCCTCTGGGCCCTCTTCGTGGCCCTGGATGCCCGCTCCGACCATTCCGCTGCGGCAGAGCAGGATGCAGGAAAAGGTGCATTTTCCGTCGCAAATAATAGGGCCGATGCTCCGGAAAATGCGACCTCCCCATCGGCATCTCCCTCAGCGCCGGATGAAACGTCCTCTTCGGCATCGAACGACGACGAGGCTTTTAGGTTTAAGGATGTGTTAAAGGTGTTGGGGAACAGGAACTTTTGGCTGCTGGCGCTGCTGTGTGTGCTGTTTTACAGCAGCATCATTGCTTTCAAGAAGTTTGCTGGAGCCATCCTCATACCCCGTTTTGACATTCCGGCCCAGGCGGCGGGCTGGATGGTGTCCATGCTGCCGTTTTCTACGGTCATCTTCGCGCCGCTCTTTGGCATGCTGGTGGATAAATTCGGCCACGGAACGCGCTGGATGGTGTTGGGCTCTTTCCTTGCCCTTATAGCGCACTTGCTGCTGGCCTTTGCCCCGGCCGGTGTCTCGTTCTGGGGATACCTGGCCATGGTCTTCCTGGGCTTCGGCTACTCCCTGGTACCCGCCGCTCTGTGGCCCTCTGTTCCCAAAATTGTCCCCGACAAAGTGCTGGGAACCACCTTCGCCCTCATCTATTGGGTCCAGAATCTGGGCCTGCTTTCCTTCAAATGGCTCTCGGGCCTCATCCTGGGAAGCTCTGAGAACGGCCCCGTCTCGGTCGAACTAATGTTCGTCGGCCTGTGTATAGCTGCCGTGGCCGTAGCCTTCCTCTTCCTTCGCACCTCTTCTACCCACCCCGAACTGGCCCTCGACGCCCCCAACCGCTAGGTCCTTTTTTCCTCGGTGTGTGGCTCTAACTGGCCAGTATCTGCACAGGTCCCGCTCACTAAACAAAAAGGCCTCATTTTGTTCACCAAGCCGTACCTTAGGTACGCGGCACTTGACAAAATCGGGCCCAAATGTAAAGTGCGCGGTACCGCCACCCTGCCCAATGGTCCAGACGGTGAGACGTTGGGTTACTTACATCCCAGCAACAAACGATGCGCCCTTATGTAGCCAGGACACATCGCAGGCTCTTGTTTTTGTGGGCAGGGCGGAGACGGTACCGTTGTTGCGTGGCATTTAATGCTCTGATAGTTATGTTGTTAGCACAGCTGACGGGTCGTTTTCTATTACCCGTCCACTGTGCTAACAAATTGAATAACAGTGCATTGCCTGCCACGGGAATCAGTCCCCTGGCCCAGAGGGTGGCAACCACCCTACTGACGGCTCGAAACATGCCCAACGGTCCTGGCGGTGGGACGTTGGCCGAGAAAATCGGCACCCACCCTGCCCAACGGAGTATTGGCCAATCAGTGTGATGCGTAACTATTTAACACTGAGTAAAATATGCAAACTTCGGTGCACCTGCATGTGCACCGATAAATCCACAAGTCGCTGATTTTTAGTTATTTACGAGTCACGAAAGTTGAACCTCATGGCGGCGGATGGGCTTTGGCCTGGAAAAATGGCACCCACCCTGCCCAACGGTCCAGGCAGTGGGACGTTGGCCGAGAAAACCTGCGCCAAACGTGCCCAATGGTCCAGACGGTGGGACGTTGGGAGAGAGGGTAGTTGACGAAAACTCCATTTTATGCGTTTTAGCAGCCGGTTGGCAAAAAAATTGCAAAAAAGTTTTGCGGTTTCAAAAAAACTGTTCTATCTTTGCAGTGTAATAGCATACTAATACAGCAAACAAATGCTCATCGAGCTTCAAGACATTAACAAAACTTACAACAACGGGCAGCCTCTGCACGTGCTCAAGGGCATTAACCTGGGCATCGAAAGAGGGGAGTTCGTGTCCATTATGGGCGCATCCGGTTCAGGGAAGTCTACACTCCTTAATATATTAGGGATCCTGGACAGCTACGACACCGGTACCTATCACCTGGACGGGAAACTCATCAAGGACCTGAGCGAAACCCAAAGCGCCGACTACCGCAATCGCATGATTGGGTTCATCTTCCAGAGCTTTAACCTCATTGGGTTCAAAACGGCCGTGGAAAATGTAGAGCTGCCGCTCTATTACCAGGGCGTTCCCCGGCGTGAAAGACGCGCGCGGGCCATGGAGTATCTGGACAAACTGGGCCTAACACAGTGGGCTGGCCATTTCCCCAATGAGATGAGCGGCGGTCAAAAGCAGCGCGTGGCCATTGCCCGTGCGCTCATTACGCATCCGCAAATCATTCTGGCCGACGAACCCACCGGCGCCCTGGATTCCAAAACCAGTGTAGAGGTGATGCAACTTCTTAAGAAACTGAATCAGGAAGAAGGCATTACCATCATTGTGGTAACCCACGAGGGCGGTGTGGCCAACGAGACCGACAAAATTATCCACATCAAAGACGGCATCATTGGCAATATAGAAGAAAACAAGGCCCACCTGGCCTGGGGTGGCAGTATTATCAAGTAATGCGGGAACTCTTTCACGAAATAACCAGCACGCTGCGGAACAACAAGCTGCGCACAGCCCTTACCGGCTTTGCGGTTAGCTGGGGAATCTTCCTGCTCATTTGTCTGCTGGGTGCTGGCAACGGGCTCATGAATTCCTTCATGGGAAATATGGAAGATTTCATCTCCCAAAGCATTGCGGTGGAAGCCTGGTACACGTCGGAACCCTACGACGGTTATCAGAGTAACCGCAAAATAGACCTGAACGAAAAAGACGTGGCCTACACCGCCGGCCCCGAATGGGCCGACATCATAAAGAACGTATCCCGCACCACGGCAGGGCGCTCAGATACCCTTAGCCTGAACGGACTCACCGTAAACGGCTACTTGCTGGGCGTAACACCCGACTATCAGGAACTGAACAAAATGAAGATGGCCGTGGGACGCTTCCTGAACCCCGACGACGAGCTGCAGCAGCGAAAAGTGATGGTCATTGCCATGTCCCAGGCCAAGGAGCTGAATCCCAAAGACCCCGAAAACGTGCTGGGCCAATGGGTATCGGCCGGCAGCATTGCCTATAAAGTGGTGGGCATCTATTACACCGACGAGCGAGACTGGCGCCGCAGCGTTTGCATCCCCTACAACACGTTCAAGGGCATCTACGATGTAAGCGACAAAGTGCAGTCTATCAGCTTTGAGGTAAGCGGCCCCAAAACCGTAGCAGAGCACAAGGCTTTCGAGGCCGATTACGGGGCAGCCCTCAAGCGCCGTCATCATGTGTCGCCCACCGATGAACGGGCGTTCTGGATTATGAACGGCTATACCTCCAACATGCAGATGAACCAGGCACAGAGCATCCTTCGCATGGCCCTGTGGATCCTGGGCCTGCTAACCCTGGTGAGCGGCATTGTGGGCGTGAGCAACATTATGCTCATAGCCGTGAAAGAACGCACGCACGAGTTTGGCATTAGGAAAGCCATCGGCGCCAAGCCCGGAAATATCCTGAACCTGATTATTGCCGAAAGCATAAGCATTACGGCCGTATTTGGATACCTGGGCATGCTGCTGGGCATGGTGGCCTGCGAGGTCATGGACAAAACCATCGGCCAAAACAGCGTGGACATTGGCTTCCAGCAAATCCAGATGCTCAAAAACCCCACCGTGGGCGTAGATGTAGCCATTGAAGCCACCCTGGTCCTCATTGTTGCCGGCACCCTGGCCGGGGCCATTCCCGCCTGGAAAGCAGCCAAAGTGAAACCCATAGAAGCCCTCAGAGCCGAATGAAAAAGTGGTTTGATACAGATACCTTCCGGGAAATTCTGGACAGCCTGCTGCGCAATCGCAGCCGGAGCCTCCTTACCGGATTCGGCGTGTTCTGGGGCGTGTTCATGCTCATGCTGCTCATTGGCGGCGGGCAGGGCCTGAAACAGCTCATGGAGCGCAACTTCGAGGGCTTTGCCCAGAACACCTGCATTGTGTTTGCCGACCGCACCTCCAAGCCCTATCACGGCTTCAAGAAAGGCCGCAGCTGGAACCTTACCTACGACGACATTCCCCGCATGCAGAATATGGTTCCCGAACTGGCCACCGTAACGCCGGTAGTGAGCCTATGGGGAAAGAGCGTCACCCGCGATGAACATACTTACGGCAGCGCTGTAGTGAAAGGCTGCCGGGCCGATTATGTAAATATTGAAACGCCCGTGATGATGTATGGCCGCTTCCTGAACGACGCCGATGTGGCTCAGGAGCGCAAAGTGTGCGTCATTGGCAAGAAAGTGTACAACAACCTCTTCCCCGAAGGCGGGGACCCCTGCGGGCAGCGGCTTTCCATCGGCGGCAGCTACTACAGTGTAATTGGCGTAAACTGGCTGGACACCGACGGCATTAACATCAACGGCAGCGCCGCCGATGCCGTCACCATTCCCATTACCCTGGCCAGCCGCGCCTACAATATGGGCTCTGTGGTGCACATGATTTGCTTTACCGCCCAGGAAGGCATCACCATGAGCGACATCACCCCCCGGGTGCGGGAAGTGATTGCCAGGGCGCACTACATAGACCCCACCGACGAGCAAGCCATGTTCCTTCTGAACACCCAGCTCATCTTTGGCATTGTGGACAACCTGTTCAAAGGCATCAACTTCCTGGTATGGCTCATCGGCCTGGGAACGCTGCTGGCCGGCGTCATTGGCGTGTCCAATATCATGATGGTGAGCGTGCGGGAGCGCACTACAGAAATCGGCATTCGCCGCGCCATAGGTGCCACCCCCGTCCAGATTCTGGGCCAGATCATTTCCGAGAGCATTGTCCTTACCCTGGTAGCCGGCATGATGGGCATTGTGCTAAGCGTGCTCATTCTGGCCGGGGTCGAACTGGCCATGACTCAGGACGGCATGCTCAAAGCCGCCTTCCAGGTTCCGTTCGGCACCGCCGTGCTGGCGGCCCTGCTGCTCACCGTGCTGGGCGTGGTGGCAGGCCTGATGCCTGCCTCCCGCGCCATGCAAATCAAACCCGTAGATGCTATGAGAGACGAATAAAACAGTGATAAGATATGAAAAAGTTTGGTAAAATTGTACTCATTGTGCTGGTAGCGGCCCTGTTCCTGGGCACGTTCTTCTACCTGTTCCAGCGTTCCCGTCCCAAAGAAGTGAAGTATCAGGAGCTATCGGCCACCGTGGGCGATATTTCCCGCTCCACCGTGGTAACCGGGAAAATCCAGCCCCGCGACGAGGTAAACGTAAAGCCGCAAATCAACGGTATTGTGGCCGAAGTGTACAAAAAAGCCGGCGAAACCGTTCAGAAGGACGAGATCATTGCCAAGCTCAGGGTGGTCCCGGATATGAGTCAGCTGTCCAGCGCCCAAAGCCGCGTGCGACTGGCCGAAGTGAACCTGAAGCAGGCCCAGACCAATTACAAGCGCGAAAAAGAGCTGTGGGACAAGCAGCTGGTGAGTGCCGACGAATTTGAGAAGGTGCAGCAGGCGCTGGAGCAGGCCCGGGAAGAGGCTGCCATCGCCCAGGAAACCCTGGAGATTGTGCGCGACGGCGTATCGTCGGCCAACAAGAGCGGAAGCACCACGCTCATCCGTTCCACCATTGCCGGTCTCATCCTGGATGTGCCCGTGAAGGTGGGTAACTCGGTAACCATGTCCAATACCTTCAACGACGGTACCACCATTGCCACCGTAGCCAATATGAACGACCTCATCTTTGATGGAAAAATTGACGAAACCGAGGTGGGCCGCCTGCACGTGGGCCTGCCGGTGCGCATCACCGTGGGCGCCCTACAGGACGTGAGCATGGACGCCGCGCTGGAGTACATCGCCCCCAAAGCCACCGAGAGCAACGGCGCCAACCTCTTCGAAATCAAGGCTTCCGTTAAGGTACCGGCCGATATCACCATCCGCAGCGGCTACAGCGCCAACGCGGAGATTGTGCTGCAGGAAGTGAAGGGAGTGGTCACCATCCCCGAAAGCGCCATCCAGTACAAAGGCGACAGCACCTTTGTATACCTCCCCAAGGCCGACGGCAGCTATGAAGAAAAAGCGGTGGTCACTGGTCTGTCCGACGGCGTGAACATTGAGGTAAAGAGCGGCCTGGCCGATGGCGACAAAGTGCGCGGTCCCCAAATCATCAATCCTAAAGGGAAGTAGCCTATGAAAGCCTTGTTATTGGCGCTGGCCCTGCTGCCGCAGCAGCAAGAGGCGCCCCTCCCCGATTTTTCCCAGCCCTGGACGCTGGAGCAGTGCACGGCGTGGGCCCTGGAGCACAACCTTACCATAGCTTCGCAGGCCGTGGCGGTACAGGAACAGCAGGTGCAGAAAAACTCGGCAGCCTGGGCTTTCGCACCCTCCGTGAATGCTTCGGCCAGTGAAAACTGGAGTTTCGGCCGCGGAATTGGCGGCAACAACACCTACGAGAGCGGCAACACCTCCAGTACCGGCCTTAACCTGGGCGCCAGCATGACGCTCTTTGACGGCCTGGCCACGCCGCGCCGGCTGCAGCTGGCGGCCCTGAACCTGGACGCCGCCACGGCCGAACTGGATGCCGCCCGCGAAAACATCCAGGTTTCTGTAGCCAAAGCCTATGTGCAGGTGCTGTACAATTACGAGATTGCCGATGTAGCCCGCGAGCAGCTCACTATTGACTCGCTGCAGGTTGCCCGCCTGGAGGGAATGTTCGAGAGCGGCATGGCATCGGCGGCCGATGTATCGGCCCAGAAAGCTTCCCTGGCGCAGAGCCGGGTGACGCTGGTGCAGGCCTCCAGCAATGTGCGCAGCGCTCTGCTGGACCTGGCTCAATTGCTGGAACTGCCCTCGTGGGAAGGCTTTTCCGTGGTTCGGCCCTTGCTTTCCGTGGAAGAACTGTACCTGGGCACCCCCGACGATATCTACGCCGATGCCCTGGGACTTCGTCCGGCCATCCGTGCCGGGCAACTTCGGCTGGAAGGGGCCCGAAAGAGCGTGCAAATTGCCCAGTCGGCCTACTATCCGTCGCTGTCCCTCAGCGGAGGCATGGGAACCAATTACTACTATTCCTCTTTTGCTACGCAAGGGTTTTGGGATCAGTTGGGCAGTAATTTTAGCCAATATGTAGGGCTTTCCCTCAGCATTCCCATCTTCAATAAGATGAGCACCCGTAATAGCGTGCGATCGGCCCGCCTGCAGCAGACCTCACAGGCGCTGCAACTGCGCCAAACCCAGCAATCGCTGTATAAGGAGATTCAGCAGGCCTGGAACGGCGCCGTGGCGGCCCAGGCCAAATACGACGCTGCCCTTGTGGCTTACTCGGCGGCACAGGATGCCTTCCAGCTCATGGAGGCCAAATACGAAAACGGGAAAGCCACGCTCACAGAGTTCAACGAATCCCGCAATCGCGTAGTGAAAGCCCAGTCCGACACCGTCCAGGCCACCTGCGAGTACCTTTTCCAGAGCCGTTTGCTGGAATTCTACCGCGGAGGAAAGCTGTCGCTGTAAAAGTTAGACGGTGCGGCCCACCAGGCTGTGGGCAAACTGCTGAAGGGCCTGGTGGCCATCGGCGCCCATGCCGGCGTCTGTTCCCTTGAAGATAGCGCGGGTGGTAAGGTCCCCAATGGCTTTACGGGCGGCATCGGCAATGCCCACACTGTTGTAGATGGCTTTGACGCGGGCAATTTTGGCGGCCTTTTCTTCTTCCGTAACAGCGGGTGAGGCCAGTGCTTCCGTAAGGCCTTCGGCGCCCATCTCCTGGGCTTTTACCGTGAGCCAGGATTTCTTCCCGTTCAGGATATCCCCGCCGATAGGTTTTCCAAACACCTTCTGGTTGCCGTAGGCGTCCAGATAGTCGTCGGCCACTTGGAAGGCCAGTCCCATGTAATAGCCGTAATCGTACAGGCACTCCTGGCTCCACTGGTCGGCGCCGGCGATAAGGGCGCCCATGCGGGCGGCGCAGGCGATGAGAACGCCGGTCTTGAGGCCTATCATTTCCATGTATTCCTGCATGGACACCTGGTCCCGTTTCTCAAAATCCATGTCCAGCTGCTGCCCGTCACATACCCCCGATGCTGTTTTTGAAAAGAGGTCAAACACCTGGGACAGAACGGCTTCGGGGGCCTTGGCCAGGCGGCGGTAGGCGTCGATGAACATCACGTCTCCGCTCAGGATGGCGGTGTCTTCGTTCCACTTTTTCCACACGGTTTCGTGGCCGCGCCTCAGGGGGCTGTGGTCCATAATATCGTCGTGAATGAGGGTGAAAGTGTGGAACACCTCCAGGGCCGCGGCCGGTTCCAGAATTTCGGGGCCCAACTTATCGGCATATATTCCATAGGTGGTAAGGCATAGCTTGGGACGGATGCGTTTGCCGCCTATGGCAATCATATACCTTAAGGGGTCGTACAGGCCTTCTGGCTTGTCTTGGAATTGAATGCTGTCAAACAGGTCCTTCACGGCCTGGTCTATGGTGGCTTCCGGAATCATAATACTTGCTTTTGTTGCAAAGATAATCCTTTTTGCCTTGCCCTTGAACACTATCCACATTTTTTGTACATGCCACGCCATGGGCTAAGGATCCTGATCTTGCCCCTAAGGGCCATGGGATCCTGATCTTGCCGCTCTCTGGCCAGGGGTCTGATTCCTGTGGCGGCCCATGTGCTGATATTCATGGGCCCAATCTCCGTGGCAGTCAATGCGCTGTTATTCAATTTGTTAGCACAGCTGACGGGTCGTTTTTTATTACCCGTCTGCTGTGCTAACAGCTTGACTTTCATACCATTAAGTGCCACGTAATAACGGTACCGTCTCCGCCCTGCCCACAAAAACAAGAGCCTGCGATGTGTCCTGGCTACATAAGGGTGCATTTTTCGTTGCTGGCATGTTGGGAGCCGGTTTTCTCGGCCAAAGCCTATCCGCAGCCATGAGGCTCAACTTTCAGTGACTTGTAAATAACTCAAAATCAGCGACTTGTGGATTTATCGGTGCACATGCAGGTGCACCGAAGTTTGCATATTTTGCTCAGTGTCAAATAGTTACGCATCACGCTGCTTGGCCAATACTCCGTTGGGCAGGGTGGCGGTACTGCGTACTTTACATTTTGAGCCTTTTTTGTCAAGTGCCGCGTACCTGAGGTACGGCTTGGTGAACAAAATGAGGCCTTTTTGCATAGTGAGCGGTACCTGTAACAGATGCATGGCCGTTTGAAACCAAACGGCGAGCAATAACGGCTCCAAATGCTGCACGCGTGGCCGGCAAATGTCATCAAACACCAACAATAAGCTACAAACCACAAAGATTATCATTATCTTTGCACATTATGCGCAGGGATGAATTGGAAATTATGGCACCGGCCGGCAGTTTCGACTGCCTGCTGGCCGCTATAGAAGGCGGGGCCAACTCCGTTTACTTTGGAGTAGGGCACCTGAACATGCGCTCGCAATCGGCCGGCAACTTCCAGAAGGAAGACTTGCCGGAGGTAATGCGCATTTGCCGCTCCTATGGCATCAAGGCCTATATGACCTTGAATATTACCCTGTACGGAGAAGACCTGGAGGCGGCCTACGCCACGCTGGATGCTGCCAAGGCTGCAGGGGTGGATGCAATTATTGCCTCGGACATGGCGGCCATCCTGTACTGCCGCAAAATAGGCCTGGAGGTGCACATTTCCACTCAGTTAAGTATTTCCAACGTGGAGGCCATGAGGTTTTATGCCCAGTTTGCCGACGTAGTGGTGCTGGCCCGGGAACTGGACCTCACGCAGGTAAAAGCCATCTATGAGGCTATAGAACAGGAACAGATCAAAGGCCCTTCCGGGCAGCTGGTGCGCATTGAAATGTTTGCACACGGGGCTTTTTGCATGGCCGTTAGCGGCAAATGCTACCTTTCCCTGAGCGCATACGGTGCCAGCGCCAACCGGGGAGCCTGCATGCAAATATGCCGCAGGGGATACCTGCTCACCGACTACGAAACCGGCAACGAGATCCAGGTAGACAATAAGTACCTGATGTCGCCCAAGGACCTTTGCACCATCGCGTTCCTGGACAATTTCGTAGAGGCTGGCGTGAAGGTATTCAAGATAGAAGGCCGCGCCCGCAGCGCCGACTACGTAAAAATCACCTCCCAGTGTTATCGCCAGGCCGCCGATGCCGTGGCCGACGGAACGTACACCCCGGCGCTGGGCGCCGCATTAAAGGAGCAACTGGCCACTGTATTCAACCGCGGTTTCTGGGATGGTTACTATTTGGGTGCCCCCCTGGGAGAGTGGAGCGAAAAATACGGAAGTCACGCCACCCGCACAAAAATATACGTGGGAAAGGTCACCAATTGGTTTGCTCGCATAAATGTTGTAGAGATAGAGGTTCAGGCCGCCCCTCTGCAAAAGGGCCAGGACATCCTGTTCATCGGCCATACTACCGGTATCCTGGAAATGAAGCTGGAGGACCTTCGCGTAGACCTTGCTCCGGCACAGGTGGCCCCTCAGGGTGTTCGCTGCTCGGTGGCTGTGCCGCTGGAAAATATGCCCCAGGACAAGGTGAACCCGGACGCCGTACCCGGAGAACCCTTGCACCCCCGCCGCGGCGACAAAGTATATATTTGGAAATGAATATGAAAAAAACATTCATACTATTGGCTCTTGTGGCCGTTACGCTGGAGGCTGGTGCCCAGTCCCGCCATTTTACCATGGGAAAGTGGATAGAGGTGCAGAATGCCATCCTCAAGGAACTCAATCTTTCCTATGTCGATTCCCTGCCCATCGGCCGCATAGAGCGGGCCGCGGTAGATGCCATGCTGGGCAGCCTGGACCCTTATACCGTATATATCCCGGAGGAAGAGCAGGAAGATTTCCAAATGATGCTCACCAGTTCCTACGGAGGCATAGGCGCCGTTATTTATAAGCCAGACCTTAACGGGAACGTAATTATCAACGAACCCTATGAAGGCTCTCCCGCCGCCAAGGCCGGGCTGCAGTGCGGCGACGAAATCGAAGCCATCGACGGCGTTACTACGCACGGCCTGGAAAGTGGTGCCTGCACCGAAAAAATGCGTGGAAAACCCGGCACCGACGTAGTGTTCCGCGTAAAGAAACTGCGTGGGGGCGCCCATTGGAAGGCAGGGGAAAGCATCGATGTCACGGTGCACCGGGAACGTATCGTCCTGCCCTCGGTAGAGTATGTGGGCATGCTTAACCCCTCGGACGGCTATATTCTCCTGTCCAAATTCACCGACGGCGTGGGACAGGAAGTTCGCAGCGCCTTCCTCCAGCTCAAAAAACAGGGCATGCAGCGCCTGGTACTGGATCTTCGCAGCAATGGCGGCGGTCTTATGTCCGAAGCCGTAGACATTGTGTCCCTGTTCGTGCCCAAAGGGTCGGTAGTGGTGAGCGCCCGCGGAAAAGCGGCGGGCTCCGATGTAGTTTACCGTACCACCGCCGATCCGGTCGATACCCAGATCCCCATTCTGGTGCTGGTCGATTCTTCCTCGGCATCGGCCTCAGAGATTGTCTCGGGCGCCCTGCAGGACTACGACCGCGCCACCATTGCCGGCACCCGCACGTACGGGAAAGGCCTGGTACAGAGCATTCGGCCACTGCCCTACGACGGCCAGCTCAAAGTGACCACGGCCAAGTATTATACGCCCAGCGGCCGATGCGTGCAGGCCATCGACTACAGCCACCGCAACGAAGACGGCAGCGTGGGGCACATCCCCGACTCCCTCACGCATGAGTTTACCACCACCCACGGCCGAAAAGTGCGCGACGGCGGCGGCATTACCCCCGACTATGAAGTGCGCGGCCATAAGTACTCCCGCCTTACCTACTCGCTGGTGTACAGCGGGATCGTGGAGCAGTATGCGCTAAAATTTGTGCGGGACCATGAGAGCATTCCTCCCGTGGCCGATTTCCGTTTCCAGGATTACGAAGACTTTGTGGCCTTTGCCCGCGAAAAGGAGTTTGATTACCGTTCCAGCGCCCGGGCCTGGTTTGACGAAATGAAAAAAGCCCTGGACGAAGACGGCCTTTCCCAGGCCACAGCCCCGCAGCTGGAAGCCATGGAAAAGGCCCTGGAGATGGATAAGGAAACCTTCCTTCGCCTGAAAAAGGACGAGATAGTTCCCTTCATCGAAGAGGAAATCGCCGTGCGCTACTATTTCCAGGAGGCTGGTATCCAGGTGCGTCTGCGCTACGACGAGCAGCTGCACGAGTCTCTCACCAAACCCGCCATCAGCCTATGAAAATAGTTTTTGCTACCGGCAATCCTGGAAAACTGCGGGAGGCCGCCGAAATCCTGGGCCCCGCATTCGAATTGGTAACGCCCGCCCAGGTAGGTATCCCGGAAGACATCCCGGAAACAGGCACCACCATTGCCCAGAATTCCCTGCAAAAGGCCGACTATATTTTTGCGCGCACGGGCCTGGACTGCTTTGCCGACGACACGGGTTTGGAGGTGGACGCCCTGGATGGAGCGCCCGGTGTGGAGACCGCCCGCTATGCAGGGCCCGCGAAACGCCCCGCCGACAATATTGCCAAGCTGCTGCGGGAATTGGACCGCCGCACGCTGGAAGCATCGGCCGAAGGAACCGCGCCGCCTCCCCGTTCGGCCCGATTCCGCACCTCGGTTACGCTCATTCTGGGCGGGGAACATCATTTCTTCGACGGTGTCATGGAAGGCAGCATCGCTCAGCAGCCCTATGGTGCCGGCGGCTTCGGCTACGATCCCATTTTCATTCCCCAGGGCTATGACGTAACGGCGGCCCAGCTGCCAGAGGAAGAGAAAAACGCCATTTCGCACCGGGGTAAGGCCTTACGGGCCATGGCCGCTTTCCTGCATGGAAAACATTGAACTCATTGTACTGGCCACCACCAAGGTGGGGGAGAATGCCGTAGTGGTGCACACCCTTTCCAGGGAGTATGGCCGCCGCGGCTTCCTGGTTCATCCCGGGAAAAAAGCCGGCATGGCGCTGTACTTGCCGCTCAATATCCTGGAGGCCGATGTGGTGGAAAACCCCAAAAGCGCCCTGTGGGGGCTGCGGGGGGTGCATCTGCGCGATGCCCTTTCGGGAATTCGGGGGAGTGTGAGCAAAAACAGTATGACCCTTTTTCTCTCTGAGGTACTCTTCCGCACCCTTCGGGACGGGGCCGTGGAAGATGGTCTGTACGAGTGGTGTGTGGGCAGCATTCTAACCCTCGATGCCCTTTCGGCCGACTTTGCCAATTTCCCCGTCCGCTTCCTGCTGGAACTCTCCGGGGCGCTGGGTTACAGGCCCTCGCTGGACAGTCTGGCCCCCTTTGCGAATGAGTATCTGTCAGAGCTTAAACAGCTATTGCAAAGCGACTTTAGTGAAAGTATGCTCCTTCCTCTTTCGGGCGCGCGCCGCAATGCCCTGTGCGAGCTACTGCTTCAATACCTGTCTTTTTACACCGACACGCCCATCCAGGTAAAATCCCTGGCTGTTCTTCGTGATTTGTACCGATAGTTACTATTTCCGGGAGTCGGCCTGCGGCAGGTCTTCCACCAGTTCGTAGTCCAAGAGTTTCTGCTCCAGGGATGTACCTTTGACGCGAATGCGAAGAGGGTCTCCCAGCCTGATGCTGCGGTGCGTGCGACGGCCCACGGCCCGGTAATGGTCTTCGTCGTAGATGTAAAAGTCGCTGCGGATGGTGCGATAGGGAATCATGCCTTCGATGTGCGTGGGCTCAATTTCTACGTAAATGCCCCACTCGGTGACGCCCGACACATGTCCGTCGAATTCCTGGCCCACTTTGTCCTGCATGAACTCTACCAGCTTGTACTTGATGCTCTCCCGCTCGGCTTCGGCGGCAATAACCTCCCGCTCCGAGGCATGTTTGCACTGGGCGGCATAGTAGTCGGCGCTGGCCGAATCTTTTCCGGCCAGGTAGCGGGCCAGCAGCCGGTGTACCATAAGATCCGGGTAGCGGCGAATGGGCGAGGTGAAATGCGTATAGAAGGGGAAAGCCAGGCCGTAATGGCCGATGTTGTCTATGCTGTAGCAGGCCTTGGCCATGGAGCGGAGCGCCAGGATCTGGATGGCTGCCAGCTCGGGTTTTTCGGCGGCGTCCTTCATGAGGGTGTTCAGGGCGCGCGCTACATCTTTGCCGCCTTCCAGAGGACCTACTTTGTAGCCAAAGTGTCCGGCGAAATCCCGCAGGCCGCTTAGCTTTTCCATGTTGGGAAGGTCGTGTACGCGGTATACGAAGGTTTTGGCGTGGGCGCTCACCTTGCCGCCCATTTTTCCGTCGGTGGCCACAAATTCGGCCACGCTGCGGTTGGCCAGCAGCATGAACTCTTCGATGAGCCAGTTGGCTTCCCGGGAGAACTTCTGGTGCACGCCTACAGGTTTTCCATTGGCGTCAATCTCTACCTTCATTTCCGGGCGGTCAAAGTTCACGGCGCCGGCGGCAAAGCGTTTCTTGCGCAGCTTCAGCGCCAGGGCGTTTAGGGTAAGGATGGCCTCCTTGATATCGGCCGGGACGATGCCGCTCTCGCTGCCGGCCCCGAATTCCTGCTCCATGGCGGCCGCTCCGGCGTCGATGATGTCCTGCGCCAGGTTGTAGTCGAAGCGATAGTTGGAGATGATATGCGTGCGGCCAAACCAGCGGCTCACTACCTTGGCCTGAGGAGTGATCTCGAAGACGGCGCTGAAGGTGAGTTTTTCCTCGTTGGGACGCAGGGAGCACAGTTTGTTGCACAGTTTTTCCGGCAGCATGGGCACGGTGCGGTCCACCAGATAGACGGAGGTGCCGCGAGCCTGCGCTTCCCGGTCTACGGGGGTGTCGGGCTTTACGTACCAGCTCACATCGGCAATGTGAACCCCCACCTCAAAGTTGCCATTTTCCAGCTTGCGGAAGCTTAGGGCGTCGTCGTAGTCTTTGGCGTCGGAGGGGTCGATGGTGAAGGTGAGCACGCTGCGGAAGTCCCGCCGATGGGCGCGGTCCTGGTCGGTGATGGCATCCGGAATGGCGTCGGCCGCATGCTCCACCTCTTTTTCGAAGCGGTAGGGCAGGCCGAATTCGGCCAGGATGGCATGCATCTCGGTTTCGTTTTCTCCGGGCATGCCCAGGATATCCACTACGTGGCCGATGGGATTCACTTCCCCGCGGGGCCACTCGTCCACTACGGCCGCCACCTTCATGCCCCGCTGGCCGCCTTCCGGGACGGGCACCGAGATGTCGTAGGGCATGGTTTTGGAACTCATGAGCACCCAGGCCTGTTTGCCCACGATGTGCAGAATGCCCACGAAGGGCTTGCCGCTGCGCTCCACGATGGCAACAATCTCGCCGCTTCGGCGCCGCGCCTGCCCTGTTTTTTCCTGCGTCACCGCCACACGCACGGTGTCTCCATGCAGGGCGCCCCGGGTTTTGGAGGCTTTTACATAAACATCCTCTTCCTGTCCTTCGATGCGAACAAACACGTATCCTTCACGGGACATCAGGGCCTTCCCTACATATTCCGGTATAACGCGTGCTTTCTTCTTTCTGGAAGCACCCCTTTGGCGGCTGTTGCGTCTTTTGCTCATAGTTGCTGGTTTTCGAGCGCAAATTTACAAAAAAAGCGGCATATTCTTGCGCTGTTTGCGTAAGTTGCTGGCTGTGAGTCAGTTGCTGATATTTCATCCGGATTTTTGCCGGATGAAATTTTCATAAAACGCTAATTGTTAGCACTTTGCGCAATCGGCCGAAGCAGGGCCGAGGCGGGCCTTACAGAAGGGAGACCAGCAGGAAGGCGAAGTGGGCGATGATGCCGGCGCACAGACCGGCAATGGTGTGGGCCACGATGGCTTTGGAAATGACCTTGCGGTAGCCCAGGGAATCCAGCATGGCGGTGTGGGTGG